>OGGF01000103.1_pt1 | contig 67744 bp, 63 predicted proteins | sample 1571211 | NCBI WGS metagenome assembly OGGF01 (sample SAMEA2582020, study PRJEB24529) | metagenome | biome: Human gut stool | place: China | collected 2011 | reverse complement strand
ACCTCATGCACGGTTTGATGAGGGGCGGATGAAATTTTCATCCGCCTACTCTACAAAGAGAGATTTTATGGATTTAAGCTGATTGAATTTCCAGATAACTGATTAGAGATTATGAAAAACAATTAAAACGCCTTTTTCAGCATCTCCGCAAAATCTTCAATATAAAACCCAGAATGATCCTTTCGCTTACACCTATAGTCAGATATTCTTTGAAAAATCGACACAGCTTCAGACAGTGTATTGAATTTATAATGGAAAATAGTGAAAAAATAGTGAAATAATAATGGATAAATTACCACGGCTTAGCTATAAGATTGTTATCTGGGTATATCATGGACTTAAATGGTTATGAATTTAATGGTATTGGTTCGCTGGAAGAGTATTTTGCATATGATATTGATGAATATTATGAGTCAATTCAGATGGGATTGCCAGCTTTATACTATTTGGGACGTGAAAATCCGCCACATCCTGAAATATGGATTAACTACTTTCTACGAATGGTTCAGTTATATTCAAAAAAGTATGCGACCTTCAGCTTAGTTCAAACGAAGCAGATGTGGAAGGAAGTATTTCTTATCTTAAAGCAAAAGAGAAAGAGCTTCTTTTGGTTCTTATCAAAAAGTATAAACGAGAGTTTACGCTGATAGAAGTGAGCAGGGAGTTGAAGGTAACAAATAAAAACGGTTATCAATCGATTGTCAGGTCTTTCAAAGAATGGATTTGTTATTCCAATAATGGTAAACCAGCGAATAAGATCCTATAAATTGACTGATTTTACAAAAGGGAATGAACAGGAAATAATAAAGATTATGAAAAATAATTAAAACGCCCCTTTCAATATCTCCGCAAATTCTTCAATATAAAACCCAGAATTATCCTTCCGCCAGAAAGCACAGTAAGTTTTTCTGACAGGCTCACCATTTCTGGCGAGAGGAATTCTGTCAATGGTCGAATCAAACCATGCCTGTTCGCCGATCACATCCACCGGCAGGTAGCCTTGTCCGGTAATAATTTTTAATCTTGCTTCCTGAATGGAATCTGCAAAAAGAAAATCCCCTTTTATTCCGATAATATCCTCGTAATATGCCTGTTCTTCCTGCTGCCCGGCTGGATTTATTACTAAAATACATGGTGTGTTTTTCAATTCAGACAGTTCAATTACATCGAGTCTGCTCAGCGGATTTCGATTTGAAATTTCAATATACATATGGCTCTCAGAGAGAATTTCATTATGGTACAAATCAGAAAATGCACGTCTCTGATCATTTAAGACCAGATCAACTTTGTCCGTTTCCATAGCTTTATATAATTCATCATGACTTCCAACCATAACCTGAACGTCGACTGTCGGATATTTCTCTGAAAAAAGAGAAACTGCTTCGGACAGTTCATTTCCATGATATCCTTTGTAATAACCGATACGCAAAATGGCGTTATCGTTGTCTGCAATCCGTTTCGTTTCACGTACAAGTTGTTTGACATCGCCCATGATGACAAGGCTTTTTCTGTAAAAATGCTCTCCGGCAGGAGTGAGCGAGAAAGTGCGGTTGTGTCGGTCAAGAAGCTTCACACCAAGTTCATCCTCCAGTTTCTTGATCTGCTGTGAAATGGCAGATTGTGACACATGGCACTGTTCCGCAGCCAGATAAAAATTCCCGTTTTCTACAATTGCCTGTAAATATTCTAATTGCCTGAATAGCATAAAACATTCCCCCGCTCAGAAGTTCAATGTGTTGCCTTGTATGTAGATTATTGCAAAATCCCCTGCCCAAAACAGTTATCAGTGATTATGGATTTCGCATATATAACATATCAATATCATACAACGATAAGTTTAACTTATCAATAAGCAAAGTAATAAGAATTGATTGAGTACTTGTGCTTGATTATACTGAGAGTAGATTTTAAGAGTACAGCAGTTAAAGACAAGGAGGAAATTCAAATGGTTAAGAATTTAATTATTTATTATTCACGCAAGGGCGAAAACTATGTAAATGGACGAATTAAAAATCTGAAAAAGGGCAACACCGAAATCTGCGCAGAGTTTATTCAGAAGGCAGTCGGCGGAGATTTGTTTGAGGTGCAGACAGTAAACAGCTACTCAGAAAATTACCACACATGTACCGAGGAAGCGGCGAAGGAGATACATAGCAATGCCCGCCCGGCACTTGTACACTATCTGGATAATATAGATGAATATGAGAATGTGTTCATCTGCGGACCATGCTGGTGGGGCACATACCCTATGGCGGTATTCAGTCAGCTCGAAAAACTTGATTTTTCCGGGAAAAAAGTAATGGCGCTGATGACACACGAAGGAAGCGGGCTTGGAAACAGTGAGCGCGATTTAAAGAAAATCTGTCAGGGCGCGACCTTTGGAAAAGGAATCGCGGTACATGGAGCGGACGCAGCGAAGGCAGAAACTGCTATTTCTGAGTGGGCTGTGCGCAATGTGCAGCAGTAAGTAAATATCGTGAAACGGATGATTGATAACGTAGTTAGTAATAAAATGAATAGATACATTTTTTTCAGTGGAAAAGAAAAAAAGTGGCAGTTGGAAGAAAGATAAGGAGTCATAACAAATGAAAGACGTAATGATTTTAACAGGAGCAGGGCAGATCGGTATGGCAATCGCTCGTAGAATGGGTTATGGAAAGAAAATTGTGATCGGGGATAAGAGTCTGAACAACGCGCAGACAATTTCGAGAATTATGAATGAAGCGGGTTATGATACGGAGCCGGTGGAAATGGATTTATCCTCCCGCGAATCAATCAAAAAAATAATTGAAAAAGCGCAGAGTTTTGGGGAGATCACCATGCTTGTCAACGCAGCCGGAGTTTCACCAAGTCAGGCTCTAATTGAGTCAATCTTAAAAGTAGATTTATACGGAACAGCCGTTTTATTAGAAGAGGTCGGAAAAGTGATCAAAAAAGGTGGTGTGGGAGTCACGATTTCCAGTCAGTCCGGCTGGCGTATGCCTGCCCTCACGGCGGAGGAAGACAGGCTGCTCGCAACTGTACCAGCAGATGAATTGTTAGATCTTCCGTTATTACAGCCGGAAAATATCAGGGACACCCTTCATGCATATCAGCTTGCAAAACGCTGCAATGAAAAACGTGTTATGGCAGAATCGGTAAAATGGGGAGAACGTGGCGCACGTTTAAATGCGATCGCACCGGGAATCATTGTCACGCCACTTGCTATTGATGAATTTAACGGACCACGCGGTGATTTTTATAAAAATATGTTTGCAAAATGCTCTGCAGGAAGACCGGGAACCGCAGATGAAGTCGCAAATGTCGCAGAACTTTTAATGAGCGATAAAGGTGCATTTATCACAGGTTCGACATTTTTGATTGACGGAGGGGCAACAGCAAGTTATTACTATGGACCGCTTGCACCGGGAAAATAAGCCTGTTATATTAAAATCAGTTTTTGATGGAGAGAGAACTGACAGATGAAAGAGCTATATAAAATTGCAATGGTAGATGATGACGAGTCTTTTTTGAACCAGTTGAAGGGATACACAGAGAGGGCAAAAGAAGACTTAAAATTAAATATTTCAATAGATACGTTTATTGACAGTGAGGCATTTGCAGAAAAATATGAGAGGAATTACGACATTATTTTTCTGGATATTGAGATGCCGAAAATAGACGGATATAAAGTGGCAAAGAAGATACGCCAGATAGACAATTCTGTATGTATTATATTTGTAACGAACATGGCGCAGTACGCGATTATTGGTTATGAGGTAAATGCACTTGATTTTATGATAAAGCCATTTGAATATTTTACCTTTTTAGACAAGGTAAAGCGTGCAGTGAGGTATTGTGCAACCAGGCGCGATCGGGAGATTATTCTGGAGAAAAATTCTGAAAAATTCCGCGTGAAATTATCAGATATTTATTATTTTGTAAAAGATAAAAATTATCTGCTTTTTTATACAAAGGGCGGTGAATACAGAATCCGTGGAACAATCGCTGAAAACGAAGTATTTTTTTGCAATAGTAATTTCGGGAAAATATCTTCTGGCTGTCTGGTAAACCTGTATTATGTGACTAAAATGAATAAAAATACTGTATGGGTAAGGGAGGAAGCACTGCCATTAAGCCGGCAGATGCAGCAGCCTTTTACGAATCAGATGATGCGTTATCTGGGAGGGATGGACTGATCATGACCAATTATGTGTATCGATATTTTATTAATTTTTCATTGCAGCTCTTTCTGATGGAGTTTATTTTTACTGGGCAACTGATAAAAAGACAGCATTTTGTACAAAAAGCAGTGGCAATATTTGTTACATATTTTGCCGGAGGCTACTTTTTAATTCTTGTAGTAAAGCGGATTCCGGATATGTGGTATCCGGTGTCAATCGTATATTATATTGGGCTTTTTCTTGTTTCCATGTTAATACTTTTGATATTGTTTGAAATAAAATGGAAAGATGCGCTATTTATCGGTACAGCCGGGTATGCACTCCAGCACATTACATATTCATTTCTGTCTCTGACGCATTATTTGTGTCAGAAAACTGGGGGAAATATTGCAGCGATTGATGAGATAATACGCTCGAAGTCGTATGTGCTGTTGTATGTGCCAATTGCAGTTGCTGTATATTTTCTGCTTGCAAAGCCGTCTGCCTATAGGGGACAGATTCAGAGCGTAAATGTTAAAATGATTTTGCTGTCACTTTGTGTTTTGCTCATCAGCAGTGTGCTCTCTGTTTTTGCAGAAGCATTGGATATAGGAAATGGACCGTTGCTTAATGTTATATGCAGGCTGTATGCGATTGTGTCCTGCCTGCTTGGACTGACAGTTCAATTTGACATATCAAGACAGAACAATCTCGAAATGAATAATACGATTTTAGAACAGCTATTACATCAGGAGCGTCATCAGCATGAAGTGTCAAAGGAGAACATCATGCTGATCAATATGAAATGCCATGATTTAAAGCATCAGATCCGTGAACTGGAAAAAGTCGACAATCGGGATATGCGTACAAGGCTGATTGAAGAAATGAATGAAAATATTATGATTTATGACAGCAATGTAAAGTCCGGAAATGATACGATCGATCTGATCCTCACAGAGAAATCATTGATCTGTCAGAAGGAGCAAATAAAATTTTCCTACATTATTGACGGTGCAAAGCTTGATTTCATTGAAGTGGCAGATATGTATGTACTTTTTGGAAATGCACTTGACAATGCAATCGAAGGTGTAAAGCGTGAGGCACCGGAGTTAAGAATCATTTCTTTAAATATCATGCAGAAGAATCAAATGATAAGTATTCATCTGGAAAACTATTGCTCGGATAAGATTACATTTGTAGACGAATTTCCAGAAACGTCAAAAGGAAATAAAGCATACCACGGATTTGGTACAAAAAGTATTAAATATCTTGTTGAAAAATATCATGGCTTTGTAGAAATGCGGCAGGAAGATGGAAAATTTATTCTGGAAATACTTTTTACTGCAAAAAATTAACAAAAGATACCACTTTTGATACCAAAGACACCAAAATTGTCACAAGAGAAAAAAATCATGTTACACTCCGTTTTGCAAAAAGCAATCAATGCAAGGGAGGAAGAACATGAAAGAAAAGAAGTTAAAAATGAACAACAAAAAGTTCGTTAAAATCTGGTGCGTTGTTTTAGCACTCGTATTAGTGCTTGATATTACAGCAACCATTTTAATGAACTTTTTCTCTTTGTCGATGGAGATATTCCTTGGACGAGGAGCACAGGTAACAACTGTCCCGGATGAGACAAAAGACTGGGATACACATTATTACAATGCAGAGTATACAGAAAGTGATCTGATGGATTACACGCAAGCGATCGCACTCGCACTTGCGGAGGAAGGAGAAGTACTATTTAAAAACAATGGTGTACTTCCGCTCGCAGAGGGAACAAAAGTAACCCCATTTGGTTATCGTTATCTGAATCCAGTATATGGTGGAACAGGTTCTGGAAATGTGAACACAGATTCAGAGTATATTGTTACACCGCAGAAAGCATTGGCAGAATATTTTGATGTCAATACAGAAATGGAAGCCCTTCTTGGCAAGGCAAAAGCATTTGGAATGAATGCAGATGAATATGCAAAACCGAATGAGGAAGGCGGATTTGAAGGCGCCGGAAAAGCAATTATCGAGTATGAGGCAGGAACTTATGATGGCATGGAAAGCAGTGCTTCCGGAACAACCGGTATCGTATTTATCGGACGTGTCGGCGGGGAAGGATCAGACGTTCAGGCAGATGTGGAAGGAAGTGCAATTTATGGAAAAGGATATGTAGACGGCACAGCTCATCAGCTTCAGCTTTCTGAGGCGGAAAAAGAGATGATCCGTTTTTCCAAAGCAAACTGTGACCATACTGTTGTGATCTTAAACACATCCAACGTCATGGAGATTGCGGACATTATGGCAGATGACGGAGATCTTTCCGCAGATGCAGTTCTCTGGGTTGGAGGACCTGGTGCACAGGGATTTGAAGCAATGGGCGAGATCCTTTGTGGAAAAGTAAATCCTTCCGGAAAATCTCCGGATACCTGGATGACAGATATTATGTCTGATCCGGTATCTTCAAACTTTGGAAATTATGAATACAACAATCTGTATCTGGTAGCCGGAGGATTCCCGACACCGGTTGGTGATTCTACAGAGATGAATTTCCTGGAATATGAGGAAAATATTTATGTCGGATACCGTTATTATGAGACTGTTTTTGATACAAACGGAACCTATAACGTATTTGGAAATCAGAATGCATCCTATGAAGATGCTGTACAGATCCCGTTCGGCTATGGATTGAGTTATGGTACAGATTTCACACAGGAGATCACCTCTTTTGATGACAGCACTGATGAGATCCGCATGATAGTAACTGTTACCAATAATGGAACACAGGCTGGAAAAGCGACTGTTCAGATTTACTATAATCCACCATATACAGATTATGATGTTGAGAGTGGAATTGAAAAATCAACAGCAAATCTGATCGCATTTGATAAAACTGACGATATTGCGCCGGGTGCATCCGTAGAAGTACCGATCAGTTTTGCAAAAGAAGATATGGCATCCTATAGTTACAAGCATGAAAACAACGATGGAACAGTTGGTGCTTACGTGTTAGAGGCAGGGGATTATGTGATCAGTGCAAATGCAGATTCCCATACAGAATATGCAATTGCTGTATCAACAGTTTCAGACACAATCTGGTATGATTCCGAAAATCCACGTCAGTCAGAAATAGATGCCCAGTCTAAATTAGATGACGAGGGAAATCCAACAGGAGAACCGGAAAATCCGGATGTAGCTGCTTTTACAGCCGCAAGCAACTTATTCCAGAATATGTCAGATCATATGGAACAGACAAGCCAGCTGACACGTAAGAGTGGTATACTTGTAAATACAGCAACTTCACCGACAGAAGATGAGAGAACTGCTCCGGAAGGCATTGGCAAGGACAATGGTGATGGAACCATGACCTTAAGCCCGATCGATCTGGATACGGACACAACGCTTGGAAATGTAGAAGGAAGCAAAGTCTATACAACAGAGGCACAGACATTAGATGCAGAAAACGGACTGACTTTATCAGAACTGCGTGGAGCAGATTATTATGATGAGAGATGGGATTTATTATTAAATCAGCTGAACTTTGATAATCCGGATCTGTATATTGCACTGGCAGCATCTTATGACCAGACAGGTGCAATCGCAGAGATCAGTAAACCGGCGACGGTAGACTATGACGGACCACAGGGAATTGTCGGAAGTATTACAGACTCCTTAGAGTATACAGCATATCCAAGTGAACCTGTTGTAGCAGCTACTTTTAACAAAGACCTTGCATACGCATGGGGCGAAGCTGTCGGACAGGAAGCAATGAGTGCAGGAGTGAACAGCTGGTATGCACCAGCAATGAACATTCACCGTTCTCCATTCAGCGGACGTAACTTTGAATATTACAGTGAAGATCCATTCCTTTCCGGAATGATGGGAGCTTATGAAGTATCTGGATGCTCTGACCAGGGACTGATCACTACAATCAAACACTTTGCATTAAATGATGAGGAATGTTACGACAACGACAGAAGCCGTGTTTCTATCTGGTGCAATGAGCAGGCAATTCGTGAAGTATATGTAAAACCATTTGAAATTGCAGTAAAAAATGCCAGAATGACATTGAATTATATTTCCGATGATCAGGGAAATACGTCTACAAAGGTAATGCGCGGTGCGACCGGAATTATGAACTGCATGAACTACTGGGGATTTACCTGGGGTGGATCAAGCTATGCATTAAATACAGATCTTCTTCGTAATGAGTGGGGATTCCAGGGAATGATCATTTCCGATATGGTTATGAATGCGGGATCTAACAGTGTAGATCAGGCGCTCCGTTCTGGAACAGATACATGGATGGCATGGGGAGATGCATTTACTTCCTTAATAGAAGATACAAAGAGCGATACAGGTGTGGCAGTGATTAAACGTGCTGTTAAGAATATGTGTTATGCAATTGTAAACAGTAGAGCAATGAACGATGTGGCACCGGGAACAACGATTACTTATAAGATGTCACCTTGGAAGATTGGTTTGTGGATTGCGAATATCTTTACCGCTGCACTGATTATTATTATGGCATTTGTCATGGTACAGCGGACAAAAGACGCAAAAGTGCATCCGGAAAATTACAAACTTCCAAAAACAAAAAAGAATACCAAAGTTATTGAGGATAATAAAGAAGAATAAAAATTCTTCAACTCCCAAGTTTTATTGTCTTTCAATATAAATCAGGAAAAAAGTCTCAGAAATGGGACTTTTTTTCCTGCACTCAAATAAAAACAAGAAACCCGATAAAAATTCTCAAAACACGTTGACAAACCCCAATTTATGCTATATATTTGTACAACAGTAGTTGGAAAATATAGTTTTTCCATACAAAAGAATAAATTCCGTGAGGGAGTAGTTCGCGTGGAGACGTGATTTGTCAACAAACCCGGTTTTTTAAACCTGGCAAATCTTAAAGAATGAGACTCATGTATGCCTGTTCCGGTAATACTATACCGGCAGGTATACGTGGAGTCTCTTTTTATTTATCTTTTTATGCGACTGAGAAAAGGAGAAAATTATGGCATTCATAATTGAGTTACTACTGATTGGAGTTGGATTATCCATGGACGCATTTGCGGTTTCGGTCTGTAAGGGTCTTGCCATGCGCAAGGTAAACAAGAAACAAACATTGGTAATAGGATTATTTTTCGGAGGATTTCAGGCGCTCATGCCATTCATCGGCTGGGCACTCGGAACACAGTTTGAAAGTTACATTACCAATATTGACCATTGGATCGCATTCATTTTACTGGCACTCATTGGTGGTAAAATGGTGGTCGAAGGATTCAGACTGGAAGAAGATGAAACCGTGAAGGAACTGGATCCACCTCTTGATCTAAAGGAAATGTTCCTTCTTGCAATCGCAACCAGTATTGATGCGCTGGCAGTTGGAATCACGTTTGCATTTTTAAATTATCCGATCGTGGAATGTATTACGATCATTGGACTGACAACCTTTGTCCTATCCATTGTCGGTGTTGTTGTCGGGAATATGTTCGGAAGCAGATATCAGAAAAAAGCAGAGATCGCCGGAGGTATTATTTTAATCCTCATCGGTTTGAAAATTCTGCTCGAACACTTGGGAATTCTTGTATTATAAAGAAAAGAGGAGAGAAACATGGAGATTTTAAAGTCAGCAGTTATTTTAGTGATCGGATTTGTATTGCTCATCAAGGGAGCAGATTATTTCGTAGAGGGAAGTTCCTCCGTGGCGAAAAAGTTTAAGGTTCCATCCTTGATCATCGGTATGACGATCGTGGCAATGGGAACAAGCCTGCCGGAGCTTGCAGTCAGTGTTACCGCATCCATGGCAGGAAATAATACACTTGCAGTCAGCAATGTGGCAGGATCCAATATTTTTAATCTGATGGTAGTCTGTGGTGCCTGTGCACTGTTTGCACCACTTGCAATTGAAAAGAATACATTGATGAAAGAGTTTCCGTTTTCGATTCTCTGTGCCGGGCTGCTTGTAGTTATGGGATATCTTGGAATGTCATTAGGCCGTGTGGATGGTGTGATCCTGCTTGTGATTTTTGCCGTATACCTGTTCTGGATGATACAGTCTGCGAAAAAAGCAAGAACATCTGGTGATAAACTGGAAGCAGAAGAGGAAGCACTTGCCGAGGAAGAAATCAAAATCCTTCCGATGTGGAAATGCATAGTTTTTATTATTGGTGGAATGATCGCAATAAAGTTCGGCGGTGACTTTGTAGTCGATGGCGCATCTGCGATCGCAGCCGGATTTGGCTTAAGCCAGACACTGATCGGTCTTACGATCGTGGCACTCGGAACCAGCCTTCCGGAATTAGTGACTTCCATTGTGGCAGCGAAAAAAGACGAAGTGGATATGGCACTTGGAAATGTGATCGGTTCTAACATTTTCAATATCTTATTAATCCTCGGTGTCGCAGCAGCGATCAGCCCAATCGCATTCCTCATGGAGAATATCATTGATATTATCATCCTGATCATCATGAGTGTGGTTGTCTGGGGATTTGCATGGACATCCAGAAAAATCAACCGCACAGAAGGCATTATCATGCTTCTTATGTATGCGGTTTATATGGTGTATATCTGCATGCGGTAAATTGTTTGTCTTTTTACACTGCCGCTTTTTGAGAGATATGTGATCGATAATTCATGAGTGAAAACAGGCGAATACAATTCAGGCATTATGTCGTCCCCATATTGTGTACACCGTGGAAAAAGCGTATAATACAAAGCACAAAATGGAAAGATATTATATACGGACGGAGGTAGTCATTATGTCATTTTTTGATGAGATGAAAGAGTCATTGGTATCAGCGGGAAAAGATGTATCCCAGAAAGCAAAGGAAGTATCCGGGATCGCCAAGTTAAAATTAGACGTAAAGTCCAAAGAGGATTATGTGGAAAAACAGTACGCAGAACTAGGACATACCTACTTTGATGCACACAAAGATGATGAGGAGAATGCTGAAAATGAACAGTTCAAAGTGATCAAAGAAGCACTGGCAGAGATCGAGCGCATGAAAGCAGAGATCTTAAATCTTCAGGGTGCGGCACAATGTCCGAACTGTGGAGCAAGAATGCCACAGGGAGCAACCTTCTGCAGCAGCTGTGGAACCAAGATGGAAGAACCGGAGCATTTTACAGGTGATGTTGTCGATAATGAGAAATTCGACGAATAAAGAAATGCATATCATTCGTTTACAGATAAACGATGCGCAGAAAATGTAAAATGGAATGCAATAGCACGGAAACACCGAAAAACCAATGTATTCATTGACTTTTCAGTGTTTCCGTGCTATTTTATGTGATAGGCATTCAGCGTCTGATGCAGCAGGACGTGAAAATGCATACGATAATTTTAATATCAAACACAATGAAAAAGAGAGTACATGAAATGGAACTCAACAGAACATCTGTGCAGATGGTCTTAGCAGAGAGGTTTCCGGGAGCTTTTGATAAGAGAGTGCCAGACATGGTGCAGGATAACAGGCAAAAGCTCATGGTGCGAGGGAATGAGGAAAGCTTCATGGAACATGGCTTTGGAGTGGCAGGGCTGAACGGATGCAAAAAAGTCGCATGCGATAAGTTCTGACGGGACCGCCTGTTACAGCGGAGATGTTTTTGACAGAGACAGAAAATGGACTGGCAGAGAGTGTGCCAGAGGACAGAGTACGGTCAGAGACATGCTGAGGTCTGTATTGTGAGATACAGATGAATTGAAGTGGTAACACGGGAACAACCCGTCTTCTGGGTAATCAGAGGGCGGTTTTTTTATTACAGTCCACTTATTGCGCATGTGAACTGTAATAAAGATAATTAAGGAAAGAGGTAGAAAAATGAGCAATAAAGGAAAATACTACATGACAACAGCGATTGCCTACACATCGGGCAAACCGCACATCGGAAACACTTACGAGATCGTACTTGCAGATGCGATCGCCAGATACAAAAGAGCAGAAGGCTATGACGTTTATTTCCAGACTGGAACAGACGAGCATGGTCAGAAAATTCAGGAGAAAGCAGAAGCAGCAGGAATCACTCCAAAGGAATATGTAGATAACGTGGCAGGAGAGGTAAAAGCGATCTGGGATCTGATGAATACTTCCTACGACAACTTTGTCCGCACGACTGATGAAGACCATGAGAAATGCGTTAAGAAGATATTCAAAAAATTATACGATCAGGGAGACATCTACAAGGGAGCTTACGAAGGACTTTACTGTACACCATGTGAATCTTTCTGGACTGAATCACAGCTTGTAGACGGAAAATGTCCGGACTGTGGACGTGAAGTAAAACCAGCGAAAGAGGAAGCGTACTTCTTTAAAATGAGCAAATACGCAGACCGTCTGATCGACTACATCAACACACACCCTGAATTTATCCAGCCGGTATCCCGTAAAAACGAGATGATGAACAACTTCCTGCTTCCAGGCTTACAGGATTTATGTGTATCCAGAACATCCTTTAGCTGGGGAATCCCGGTAGATTTTGATCCAAAGCATGTTGTCTATGTATGGCTGGATGCATTGACCAACTACATCACCAAGATCGGTTATGATCCGGACGGATCTTCTGACTTGTTCAAGAAAAACTGGCCGGCAGACTTACATCTGATCGGAAAAGATATCGTTCGTTTCCATACTATTTACTGGCCGATCTTCTTAATGGCGTTAGATCTGCCATTGCCAAAACAGGTATTTGGTCATCCATGGTTGTTACAAGGCGGTGACAAAATGAGCAAGTCAAAAGGAAACGTGATCTATGCAGACGATATGGTAAAACTGTTCGGCGTGGACGCAACCCGTTACTTCGTACTTCATGAGATGCCATTTGAAAATGACGGTGTCATCACATGGGAATTAGTCATTGAGAGATTAAACTCTGACCTTGCCAACATTTTAGGAAATCTGGTAAACAGAACCATTTCCATGAGCAACAAATATTTTGAAGGTGTGGTAAGAAAAACAGGTGTGACAGCAGAAGTCGATGACGACTTAAAAGCAGTTGTAACAGCAACCAGAGATAAAGTACAGGAGAAAATGGACAAACTGCGTGTGGCAGACGCAATCACAGTCGTATTCGATCTGTTCCGCCGCTGCAACAAATACATTGATGAGACAACTCCATGGGTACTTGCAAAAGACGAGGCAGACCATGACCGTCTTGCAGAAGTGTTATACAACCTGACAGAATCCATTACGATCGGTGCAGGCTTACTGCACAGCTTCCTGCCGGAAACAGCAGAGAAAATCGTAAAACAGTTAAATACTACACTTCGTGCTTATGATGATTTAGACAAGTTCGGTTTATATGAGAGCGGAAACAAAGTGACAGATACACCGGAAATCTTATTTGCCCGTCTGGATGCAAAAGAGGTTATGCCGAAAGTGGAAGAGATCAAAGCAGCACAGAAAGCTGAATTTGAAGCAGAGCAGAAGAAGCTTGCAGGCGAAACCGGGGAAACAGAAGAAGCAGGAGAATCCGTGATCGATATTGAACCAAAAGAAGAAATCGAGTATGATGATTTTATGAAAATGCAGTTCCAGGTAGGTGAGATCATTGCCTGTGAAGCCGTTCCAAAATCAAAGAAATTACTCTGCTCCCAGGTAAAGATCGGAAGTCAGGTAAAACAGATCGTTTCCGGTATCCGCAAACATTACACACCGGAAGAAATGGTCGGCAAAAAAGTCATGGTATTAGTGAACTTAAAACCGGCAAAACTCGCAGGGGTCGTATCAGAGGGTATGCTGCTCTGTGCAGAGGATGAGAACGGTGAACTTGCATTAATGGTTCCGGAGAAGAAAATGCCAAGCGGTGCTGAGATCTGCTAGAAAAACAGAAATTAAGACACAATTAAGATTTCACTACTATAAAAATACTTTTTTTACTGATAAAATAAAACTGTTCAGACTGAGATAACGGTCGGACAGTTTTATTTTATTCATGTTTGTGGCAATGGACAGGTTTGTCCGTAAAACGGGAGACAGGCTGTTGAAAGAAAAATATTGGGAGGATAGAACATGCAGACTATTTTAGTATGTGACGATGATAAAGAAATTGTGGAAGCGATCGAGATCTATTTACAGCAGGAAGGGTTTCATGTATTAAAGGCGTATGACGGAGAGGAAGCACTTGAAATCTTAAAGAACAACGAAGTACATCTTCTGATCATGGATGTTATGATGCCGAAGTTAGACGGAATCCGCGCGACTTTGAAAATCCGCGAGAACAGCAGTATCCCGATCATTATTTTATCTGCAAAGACAGAGGACTCTGATAAAATCTTAGGGCTTAATATCGGTGCAGATGATTATGTGGAGAAACCGTTCAATCCGTTAGAGCTTGTTGCGCGGGTAAAATCCCAGCTTCGCCGCTACACACAGCTTGGAAATGCAACAGAGTCCGGCGACAGTGTTTATACAGTGGGCGGTTTGAGCATCAATGATGATCTGAAAGAAGTGACGGTGGACGGCGAGGTGGTAAAGCTTACACCGATCGAATATAACATTTTATTGCTTCTGGTGAAGAATCAGGGAAAAGTTTTTTCCATTAACCAGATCTATGAGAGTATCTGGAATGAGGATGCGATCGGCGCGGACAATACGGTTGCCGTACATATCCGTCATATCCGTGAGAAGATCGAGATCAATCCGAAAGAGCCGAGATATCTGAAAGTTGTCTGGGGCGTAGGCTATAAGATTGATAAGAATTAATGTTTTACAAGTAAGGAGAACGATATGGAAAATCATCCTTATTCCTACGGAACAAAACTGACAGGGCTTATTTTACATCTGTTTTTTACGGTAGTTCTGACAATCTCCGTTTTTCTGCTGGCGTCCATGCTGAGCAAAAATATTTTTGAACTGTCGGACATCGGAACAGAGGAGTTTTTGGATTCCGGTTATTATACAAAGTGTATTGAGAACAAATGCAATGATTTAAGCGATTATCTGCGCCTGCTGATCAAGGGGGAAGACAGAACTTCGGAGGAAAACAAACGTTATCTGCAGTACACGAATGAATTTAAAAATGATGACAGCAATTTCTGTTACTGGTACAGGATCGGCGAGGCGTGGTACACAAACCAGCCGGACACCGAGGACGGACAGGAATTTGATGTGGAAGCCGTGCTCATGGAAGCAAAGACCATGGGAAATTATCTCATTTATGATCTTGTGGATAAAGAGTTTGGCTCAGATATTAATGGCATGGCGGATTACTTTTTCGGTGGCGGCGATCAGATGAACTGGCCGGCAGAGGACATGACGCTGATCATCGGAATTGATACAGAGTTGTCTGCGGTGGATGATATTTATGAGGCATCACAGGAATACCAGCAGCTTCATCCGTGGATCAAAGTGTGTATTTTCAGCGGTCTGGTCAGTCTCATGGGCTGGATCATCTCGCTGGTATATCTGACGCTTGCAACAGGACGGCGCACGGGCGAGAGCCAGATCCATTTAAATCCGATCGACAAGATCAAGACGGAGATTTTAGTGGCTGCGTTTATTTTTGTAATGGTTGAATTTGTGATACTGATCGCAAAAGTAAACAGCGATGAGTGGGCAGTTTACGGCATTATCGTGGCGTCCGGAACGGTGAGCCTTGTGATTGACGGATTGTTCCTTGTTTTTTACCTGAGCATGGTGCGCAGGATGAAGGCGGAAATGCTCTGGGAGACAAGCCTTGCGTGCTGGCTGGAAAGAGGAGTCCGCAAAGTATTTGCCAAGAGAAAGACAACGGTGCGTGTGATCCTGTTGTTTGCCGGGCATATGGCAGTCTGCTTTATTCTGGCGGTAGGAGCCTTTTATTACCAGAATGTGATCGCGTTATTGTTACTGCTTTTATTTTCCGCATGGGAATGTTATATGATCCTGCGAAAAACAGTGGAACAGTACCAGATCCGGCAGGGAGTTGAGAAGATCCGTGACGGGGCACTCTCAGAGAAGATCGATCTGGAAGAATTGCACGGGGAAGAGAGAAGCCTTGCGGAAGCGATCAATAATATCGGCGAGGGACTTTTACATGCTGTGGACGACAGCACGAAAAATGAGCGCATGAAGGCAGACCTTATCACGAATGTATCGCACGATATTAAAACACCACTGACATCGATTATTAATTATGTAAACCTTATCAAACTGGAAAAAATCGACAATGAGCGTGTGCAGGGATATATTAAGATTTTAGATGAAAAGTCACAGCGGTTAAAACAACTGACATCCGACCTTGTGGAGGCTTCGAAGATCAGCTCCGGCAATGTAAAACTGGATATGCAGGTCATTGACCTTGTGGAACTTGTTTACCAGACAAGTGGAGAGTTCAATGAGAAATTTGAGCAGAAAGAGCTTACGATCGTAACTAAGCTGCCGAAGACCGCAGTGCTGATCCGTGCGGACGGCAGACAGCTTTACCGTGTCATTGAAAACCTTTACAATAATGTTGCAAAGTATGCACTTGAAAAGACGCGTGTGTATGTCGACATTGCGTATGCAGAGGAAAAAGTCATTTTTTCCATTAAGAATGTATCGGAGCGGTCGCTTGCAAGGGAAAACAGCAACGCAGGAGATCTGACCGAACGTTTTATCCGCGGAGATTCGTCGAGAACGACAGAGGGAAGCGGTCTTGGACTTTCTATCGCAAAGAGCCTGACAGTCTTAATGGGCGGAACATTCGATATTACAGTGGACGGTGATCTGTTTAAGGCTGCGATCACTTTTCCGCAGTATGCAGATGAAAACAGCAAGGCGATAGAACAGACAGATGCGGCAGATGAGACAGAATATGAGATTGAAGAGTTAGAACCAGGGGAGCAGACGGACGAAGAATGATAAAAGCAGTAATTTTTGATATGGATGGCGTGTTGATCGATACGGAAAAATGGCTGAATGTTTACTGGCAGCAGGCGGCAAGGGAAGCAGGGTTTGCGGTGACAAGGGAGCACGGACTTGCAATCCGCAGTCTGGCTTCAAAGTTTGCAGGCCCTTATCTGCAGAATATATTCGGACCGGACTTTGACTATGAGGCGATCCGGGCGAGACGGAAACAGCTCATGAAAGAGCATATCGAGAAAAATGGGATCGAGAAAAAACCGGGCGTGGATGAGATCTTAGATTATCTCCGCGCAAAAAAGATCAAAACGGCGGTTGCGACAGCAACCGATCCGGAGCGCACCAGACAATACCTGACGCAGATCGGGATTTACGATAAATTTGATCAGATCGTGAGTGCAACAACTGTAAAAAACGGAAAGCCGGAGCCGGATGTGTATCTTTATGCATGTGAGCAGATCCATGAGAGACCCAAGGACTGCATTGCAGTTGAGGATTCGCCGAATGGGATTTTATCCGCATACCGCGCCGGACTGTCTGTTGTAATGGTGCCGGATCTGACGGAGCCGGACGAGGAGACAGCAAAGCTTTTGTATGCAAAATTTGACACACTCGCCGGATTGAAAACGATCATTTAGAAGAGAAAGAACTTTTGGGATTCCAGGAGTTCTTTTTTATGTAATAGGAAACCTGGTTCAAGGGATAAATAATTGATTTATTAAATTAGTGTATGAAAGCCTTGATTTTTACATGGACTATCTTTATAATTCATATAAAAGTGCGCAGAAAAGGCAGATGCAGAACGCATTGCCGGAGACTGGGATGGAGGAACGTATGAAATTATATGATAGCGGCGTTTACCTTGTAAACGGACAAGAGATTATGACAGATGCAGCCGAAGTACAGCAGAAGACTGGAAAAGCTGTTACGAAAGAACAGGCAGCCGGAAATACGATCGCTTATGGTATTTTGAAAAAACATAATACTTCAGGAAATATGGACAAGCTTCAGGTAAGATTTGACAAGCTTACTTCTCATGATATTACATTTGTAGGAATTATCCAGACAGCAAGAGCATCCGGCTTAGAGCGTTTTCCGATGCCATATGTCCTGACAAATTGTCATAACAGTTTATGTGCAGTTGGAGGTACGATCAACGAGGATGACCACATGTTTGGACTTACCTGTGCGAAAAAGTATGGCGGAGTTTACGTTCCACCACATCAGGCAGTTATCCACCAGTTTGCAAGAGAGATGCTAGCTGAGAGTGGAGCCATGATCTTAGGTTCTGATTCCCATACCCGTTACGGTGCATTAGGAACCATGGCAGTCGGCGAAGGCGGACCGGAGCTTGTAAAACAGTTATTAAATAAGACATATGATATTGATATGCCGGGCGTTGTCGGTGTTTATCTGACCGGTACACCACAGAAGGGCGTAGGTCCTCAGGACGTTGCGCTTGCCATTATCGGAGAGGTATTTGACAAAGGCTACGTGAAGAATAAAGTCATGGAGTTTGTCGGACCGGGCGTATCGAACTTAAGCGTTGATTTCCGTATCGGCGTGGATGTTATGACAACAGAGACAACCTGCCTGTCTTCAATCTGGAGAGCCGATGCAAAAGTACAGGATTTCTATGCGATCCACGGAAGACCAGAGGCTTACAAAGAGCTGAATCCGGGGGATGTTGCTTACTATGACGGAATGATCGAGATTGACCTTAGCCAGATCAAACCAATGATCGCAATGCCATTCCACCCAAGCAACACCTACACGATCGAAGAACTGAATGCAAACTTAATGGATATTTTAGATGACTGTGAAAAACGTGCAGAGGTCAGCTTTGACGGAGCAGTCAAGTTAGATTTAAAGAGCAAAGTAAGAAACGGAAAGCTTTATGTAGATCAGGGAATCATTGCAGGCTGTGCCGGCGGTGGATTTGAGAATATCTGTGATGCAGCAGATATCTTAAAGGGTGCAAGCATCGGACCGGATGAATTTACCTTAAGCGTATATCCGGCAAGTACACCGATTTATATGGAACTTGTAAAAAATGGTGCAGTGGCAAGCCTTATGGAGACAGGTGCGATCGTAAAGACTGCGTTCTGCGGACCATGTTTTGGTGCAGGAGATACACCGGCAAACAATGCATTCTCGATCCGTCACTCCACAAGAAACTTCCCGAACAGAGAAGGTTCCAAGGTTCAGAAAGGACAGGTTGCATCGGTGGCACTTATGGATGCGAGATCTATCGCAGCTACCGCAGCAAACAAAGGATATCTGACCGCTGCTACAGACTTAGACGTTGATTATACAAAACCAAAATATTTCTTCGATAAGAAGATCTACGAGAACCGTGTCTTTGACAGCAAGGGCGTGGCAGATCCAAGTGTTGAGATCCAGTTTGGACCAAACATTAAGGACTGGCCAAAAATGAGCGCATTGCCAGAGCACATGGTATTAAAGGTTGTTTCCGAGATCCACGATCCGGTAACGACAACAGATGAACTGATCCCGTCCGGTGAGACATCATCCTTCCGTTCCAATCCGCTTGGACTTGCAGAGTTTGCACTTTCCAGAAAAGATCCGCTTTATGTGGGACGTGCAAAAGAGATCCAGAAAGCAGAGAAAGCAGTGGAAGCTGGTGAGTGTCCGGTAGAGGCAGTACCGGAATTACAGGCAGTAATCGATACGATCAAGACCGTTTATCCTGACTTCGGGGAGAAAGCGAGAAAAGAGAAAGGTTACGCAGGTTTCGGAAGCACGATTTTTGCAGTAAAACCGGGCGACGGTTCCGCAAGAGAACAGGCTGCTTCCTGCCAGAAGGTACTTGGCGGCTGGGCAAATGTCGCAAATGAGTATGCAACCAAGCGTTATCGTTCGAACCTGATCAACTGGGGAATGTTACCATTCATTATTGAGAAGGGCAATCTTCCATTCCAGAATCTGGATTACCTTTTTATCCCAGAGATCCGGAAAGCAATCGAGGAAAAACAGTCAGAGATTCAGGCTTATGCAGTAAAGGACGGCGAACTGAAACCATTCAGTCTGCATATGGACGCACTTACAGATGATGAGCGCGAGATTATTTTAAAGGGCTGTCTGATCAATTATTACAGAGGTTAATTTTAAATTCTAAAAAGATAATAAAAACAGAGGACTGCTTAGTGACAGTTCTCTGTTTTTGCGTTAAAATAAACATATAAAAGCATGAATTTGTATTCTGGAAGCATAAAATGTGCTGGCAAAAAAGCAGACTTCAAGCAGGCAAAAAGGAGATCACAAGGTGGAAGAACAAAAACAAAACGAGCAGACACAGACACCAAAGACAAAAAAAGCAGATGAATTTCATTTGAAACAGATCACAATTATAGCGTTAGCTATTTTTATTACGTTCTGTTGCTGTATTCTATTTTTCTTTATCATATACCGTTACAATGGGTTCGCAGATTTCTGGAAGAAACTGACTTACATTTTACAGCCGATCATTATTGGTCTGGCCGTGGCGTATCTCCTGAATCCACTGATGAAGCTCATAGATGGAAAGCTGTTTTCACTGCTTCGTAAGAAGATGAAGAGTGAGAAGAAGGCAAAAAGTGTATCCAGAGGACTTGCAATCGCGGGCGCATTATTATTTTTAGTGCTCATTGTTGTACTGCTTATTGCGGCAATCGTGCCGTCAATCATCCAGAGTATCCAGAGCATTATTACAACACTTCCGGCAGAAGTACGGTCACTCATCGACTGGATCAATGATTTTGCAAAAGGCGACAGCCAGATTGCAGATATTGCAGAGCAACTGATCACACAGGCAAGCAATTTCTTCGAAAACTGGATGAAAAACACCTTGCTTCCACAGGCAGAGATTTACATTTCTTCTATTACCAGTGGAGTGATCACCGGAGTGAAGTTTGTGATCAATATTTTAGTCGGACTGATCATTTCCGTGTATGTAATGGCAAGTCAGGAGAAGTTTGCAGGACAGGCTAAGAAGATCATATATGCAGTGTTTAAACCGGTCAGAGCCAACGTTGTTGTTGAGACAGTAAGAAAGAGCAATGAGATCTTTGGTGGATTTATCAGTGGAAAAATCCTTGATTCGGCTATCATCGGCGTGATCGCATATATTGTGCTCGCCATTATGAAAATGCCGGATACCATGCTGGTTGCAGTGATCATCGGAGTGACCAATATCATTCCATTTTTTGGACCATTTATCGGTGCGATTCCTTCTTTTATCATTATCGTTCTGCAGAATCCGATACAGGGATTGTATTTCCTGATTTTTGTCATTATTTTACAGCAGGTGGACGGAAATATCATCGGACCGAAGATTTTAGGTGATTCGACTGGACTTTCTTCTTTCTGGGTTGTGTTTGCGATTCTGGTATTCGGTGGTTTATGGGGATTCCCGGGAATGCTGCTCGGTGTGCCGATCATGGCAGTCATTTATTACATTGTTTCAAAAGTTGTCACCTACTTTTTGAAAAAACGTGGTATTCCGGAAACAGAGATAGATTATGTAAACCTTGAACGCATTGACAAGCATACAAATCAGCCTGTTTATGAAGTGGAAAAAGAAAACAAAAAAGAGGATGAAAAACCGGCAGGGAAAGCATGATAATTTTTGACATCTATTTGTGCCTATGATAAACTTAAGGTTAACATAGACAAAGCGAAAAGGTACAAAAACAAGTGCCGTAGCATACGCAAAAATGCACAGTTTGAGGTGGCAGAATTGGATAAATATGAATACAAATTAAAGCTGGATCAGATGAAATCTCTCACAGCCGAAGGAAAATACGAAGACGCGGCTGAGATTGCAGATACGATCAACTGGCGTAAGATAAAGAATATTAATGCTCTGGTAAAAGTAGGGGAAATCTATGAAAAAGTAGGGCGTTATGATGAGAGCAAGGACGTTCTGCTGACGGCTTATGACAAGTCGCCAATCGGCAGAATGATCATATACCGTCTTGCTGAGGTGGCGATCAAGACAAAGAGCTTTGATGAAGCAAAAGAGTATTATCAGGAGTTCGTGGAGATCGCGCCGCATGATAATTTAAAATACGTTTTAAAATATGAGATAAGCAAAGCGCAGGGTGCAGATATCGGCACCCTTATTGGCATTCTGGAAGAATTGAAAGAACAGGAATATTCTGAGGAATGGGCTTATGAACTTGCATACCTGTATCACAAAGCAGGAATGAGCGAGAAATGTATCGAGGCATGCGATGAGCTGATCTTATGGTTTGGGGAAGGTCCATATGTGGAGCGCGCATTAGAATTAAAGATGCTATACCAGCCACTGACGAAACAGCAGGAAGACAAGTACCGCACATTCCGTCAGAGACATGACGGCGTTGTGGAAGTGAGACCGGAAGACCAGTTAGAATCCGGTGAGATCGTGCCGGAACCGGTACAGATCAAAGATGTGAAGATGTCCGCAGAACGTTTTAATACACAGAATCTGCAGGAAGAATTACAAAAAAGCATGCAGGAGATCATGAATGCCACAGAAAAAGAGGCAGTCAATGATACAATGGATAACATCAAGAAACTGGTAGAGGATATCCCGTACCTCCAGATTCCATCCGAGAAAGAGGAAGTGCCGCAGGAAGAAGAGATTTACCAGCATATAGAGACGGATCAGGAGATTGACAATTCCTTAAAATCCAATTTTCAGGAGATGTTAGTGGATGAGGACGGTCAGATGAGCCTTTATATGCAGGGAGGCAGAGTGGCAGAGCCACAGGTATCCGGACAGATGAGCATTGAGGATGTGTTAGCAGACTGGGAGAAGACCAAGCGTGCCGCAGAGGCAGCACTTCAGGAAGCAGAGCAGAGAAAGTTGGAGTCTGCGAAGGCGAGAGCACTTCAGGAAGCAGAAGAACTGATGGGACGCCTTGCAGATGTCATTCCGATGTTAGATTCCGGCTTGACACCAAAGGATCTTTTAGATCAGAAATATCTGAGTAAGGATGGTCAGCCAAACGACAATGCGGTAGCAATGGTTACGAATATGAACCAGATTCTGCAGCAGGAGATTGACCGTCTGAATGATGAAAATGCACAGATGGATGAACAGCTTGCCGCTGTCGGAGCATCTCCGGTTGGAGATTATATGACAAACGTAGGAGATACCACAGCAGAGAACATTGTGGCGGCAGGTGTGCAGGAGTTCATGACAGAAGAGAAACTTCCGGAGATCGCAATGCCAGAGGGCTTAGACGATATCGACAGCAACTGGGAGGAAGAAGACTTCGAAGAACTAGATGCCAATCTGCCACAGGAGACAGTAACCTCTTTTGCAGAGCAGACAGAGGGAACGGTGGAGGCTTTTGCTGATTATGCGAAAGCTGCAGTGGAGGATAGCAGCGATACACAGACTTCGGCAGAAGATGTGGAAGCTGCAATCTTAGCAGAAACAGCACGCCAGATGGCAAAGGAATCCGTAGAAAAAGAGGAATTACCGGAAATTGAACTGCCGGCTGATCTAGACCTTGGAAAAGAGGAGAAGGAAGAAGAAGTCCTTCCAACGATCGCAGAGCCGGAGGCATTTGAGACACCGGATACGATCAACAAGCTTTCTAAAGAATTAAAAGAGATTTTTACATATTTTGTACCGATCAAGGGTATGGAAGAACAGCTCTGTCAGGCACTCACAGGTGCATCCTTACACCTGACAAAAGGAACGACAGCAGGAACCGGAAATATGATCATTCAGGGTGGTTCCGGAAGCGGTAAGACGGTACTTGCCACAAGCATGATCAAGGCTTTGCAGAAAGAAACCGGAAAACCAAACGGCAAGATCGGTAAGATCGAGGCATCTGTCCTAAACCAGAAGGACGTCGCAGCCTTATTGAAAAAAGTGGCAGGAGGATGCCTGATTATTGAAAAAGCCGGAGATTTATCCAAAGAGACAGCGTTAAAACTCTCTCTGTTATTAGAGCAGGATAGAAGCGGAGTATTGGTGATCATCGAAGATACCAAGCATGGAATCCAGAAGGCTTTGTCAAGGGACGAAGGATTTGCAGCGAAGTTTTCCGAGAAGATCAATATTCCTATTTTTACAAGCGACGAGTTAGTTTCATTTGCAAAATCCTATGCAAATGAATTAGGTTACACAATTGACGAGATGGGTGTGCTGGCTTTATATAACAGCATCAGCAATATTGAGCATGCAGACAGGGAGACAACGCTGACAGAGGTAAAAGAGATCGTCGATAAAGCAGTGGCTCATTCAGAAAAGGGTGGTCTGAAAAAGGCGTTCAGTATTATTACATCCAGAAGATATGATGATGATGATTACATCATTTTGCGGGAGAAAGACTTCGACTAAAGAAGAAAGATCACAGAGAAGCTGTGATTTAGAGATAGAAGTAAAGAGGGGTAAGGCTTATGGCAAATTTTACGGAATTAGACCGTTATCTGTTCGGTCAGGCGACACATTACGAGATTTATCGGAAGCTGGGCGCACATTTTGCAGAGGTAAAAGGAGTTAAGGGTGTATTCTTCGACTTGTGGGCGCCGAATGCGCAGAGAGTTTTTGTGATCGGTTCCTTTAATGGCTGGAACGAGACAGCGAATGAGATGGTGCGCTTAGAGCCGGAGACAATGGGAATTTTTGAACTGTTTATTCCGGGTGTGAAAGAGGGGGAATTGTATAAGTATCTGATTGAGACAAAAGACGGAAAACGTCTGTATAAAGCAGATCCTTATGCGAATTACGCAGAACTACGACCTGGAACAGCTTCTGCAATTGCAGATATTGATCATTTCAAATGGACAGACAGCAAGTGGATGGAAGAGCGCAAGGCGGAAGAGGATGTTTACGCACAGCCAATGGCAATTTATGAAGTTCATCCGGGTTCATGGAAACGTCATCCGGGCAGGGAAGACGACGGATTTTACAGTTACAGGGATCTTGTAACATATCTGATCCCATATGTAAAAGAAATGGGATATACACATATCGAGTTAATGGGTATTTCAGAATATCCGTTTGACGGTTCTTGGGGATATCAGGTAACCGGCTATTATGCACCGACCTCCCGTTATGGAAAACCTGAGGATTTTGCGTATTTTATCAATGAGTGCCACAGGAATAAAATCGGTGTGATCTTAGACTGGGTACCGGCACATTTCCCGAAAGATGCACATGGTCTGGCTGAATTTGACGGAACCTGTCTGTACGAATATGCAGATCCGAGAAAAGGCGAGCATCCGGACTGGGGAACTAAGATTTTCGACTATGGCAAAAATGAGGTCAAGAATTTCCTGATCGGCAGTGCGTTAATGTGGGTGGAGCACTATCATATTGACGGACTTCGTGTAGATGCGGTTGCTTCCATGTTATATCTGGACTACGGAAAAGAAGAAGGACAGTGGGTGCGCAACCAGTATGGAGATAACAAGAATCTCGAAGCAATCGAGTTTTTCAAACATATCAACACACTGATCCTTGGACGGAACCACGGAGCAGTTGTGATCGCAGAGGAATCCACTGCGTGGCCGAAAGTGACAGGACCGGTTGAAGAAGATGGACTGAATTTTAGTTACAAGTGGAATATGGGCTGGATGCATGACTTCTTAGATTATATGAAGTTAGATCCATATTTCAGAAAGAATAACCACCATAAAATGACATTTGCCATGAGCTATAATGAGAGTGAACATTATATTCTCGTATTGTCGCACGATGAAGTGGTGCATTTAAAATGCTCCATGCTCAATAAGATGCCGGGACTTGGCAGAGACAAATTCCAGAATCTTATGGTTGGCTATGCGTTCATGCTTGGCCACCCTGGCAAAAAGCTTTTGTTCATGGGACAGGAGTTCGCACAGCTTCAGGAGTGGAGTGAGGCAAGAGAGTTAGACTGGTATCTGCTTGAAAACCCGGATCATAAACATATGCAGGACTGGGTAAAAGCGCTTCTTCATCTTTATCAGAAGAATCCATGCCTTTATGAATTAGACAGCAGCTGGGCAGGATTTGAATGGATCAATGCAGATGATGCAGACCGCAGTATTTACAGCTTTGTCCGCAAGAGCAAAGACGGCAAGAATAATATGTTGTTTGTATGTAACTTTACACCGGTTGCCCGACCGGATTACCGTGTTGGTGTGCCGAAGAAAAAGACGTATAAGCTGGTATTAGACAGTGATTCTGCTGAATTTGGCGGAGAAGGAACCGAGAAACCGGTATCATATAAAGCAGTGAAATCAGAGTGTGATGGAAGAGAGTATTCGTTTGCATATCCGCTTTCGGGTTATGGAGTGGCAGTGTTTAAATACTAGAGGATTGAAATTTAAAGGAGTCGGCTTGGAATAGCCGGCTTCTTTTATGTTCGATTTGTGCTGGTGATATGCCAAAATGATTGTGGCAGCATAGTGATAAGATGTCTACAAAACCATGAATAATGTGCCGGCGCCGATCAGAATACATCCGATCAGGGATTTTACCGTGAAATCTTCATGCAGGAACAGAAAAGCCAGTACCAACGTAATAACGACACTTAATTTATCGATTGGAACAACCTTGGATGCATCTCCAATCTGCAGTGCTTTGTAATAGCACAGCCAGGATGCTCCTGTTGCCAGTCCTGACAAAATAAGGAATATCCAGCTTTTTCTGCTGATCTGGGAAAGCCCAGTCTGCGTACTTGTCAGAAATACCATTCCCCATGCCATAACGACAACAACCACGGTACGGATCGCTGTGGCAAGATTGGAATTGACACCGTCAATACCGACTTTGGCAAGAATGGAAGTCAGCGCAGCAAATACGGCGGATAATAAAGCGAAAATAAACCACATAATATTGTCTCCTTTTGATCTGTTCACAGATCAAGATATAAGTATATTATAGCACGTAACGAATATAACACCAGTGTGTGAGGTCAAGAAAACAGAAAAAATTCCGATATAAATAACAGTGAAAAGTATGATGATCCGGACAGGAGATAGAAATAGATGAGAGTAGAACAGCAGAATCAGATTTTAGAGGCAATGCAGAAGAAAGCGGGAACAGAGGTTAAGACGGCTTTCGGGATTGTGGCAGAAAATGCGAAGACGACAAAAAGTGTGAGTGGCAAGCAGACATCGGTGCAGATGAAAGATACGACTTATGCGAATCCTGCGAAGGAGGAGAAAAAGTCCATAGCCGAAAAGATTGAGGAAAGTTCCGAAATGGATGCATTTGACCGCAAGAATCAGATGGCGGTTTTATCGAATACGGCTTCGGAAGAAGACTATGCGAAGATGCAGGAGGAAGGTTTTTCTCTGGACTCCACAGATTCGCATACGATCATTACGGTGACGGACAAAATCAAAATGCAGCTTGCAAAAGCAGGAAAAGAAGTGTTCGGGGATGATCTTGATGCAGCAGAATTAGAGGCAATGACAGGAAGTGCTGCTTTAGCAAGCCAGTTGGAGCAGGCATTTAAAGATGCTGACCTTCCGGCAACGGATGACAATATTGCAATGAGTGTCGAGGCATTTGAACAGTTACAGATGTTACAGCCTATGACGGATGGTGCAATCAAATATATGCTGGATAACCAGTTGCAGCCAACGATAGAGAATCTGTATATGGCGCAATTTTCCGGAAGTGCAGCGTATGCAGGACAGACGGCAGAAGATATGGAGGAACTGTCGGGACAGATTCAGAGTATGCTGGCTTCTATGGGGCTTCCGGTAAATGAAAATACAATGGCTGACTGTCAGTGGCTGATCCAGAATGAGATCCCGCTTACAGAAGAAAACCTGACTTACTATGAGGATTTAAAAGCACTGCAATTTCCAATGGATGCATCACAGGCAATGGAACAGATCGCAGATGCGATCACTGCGGGAAATATGCCAAAGGATGCAATGGTGGCAGAAGGTTACAGTCTGAAAGATCAGGCACAGCGTGCGGCAGATGTGATCAATAATGCCACGGAAGAAGATGTGGCTTATGTTGTAAACCATGACATGGAACTGACTGTGGATAACCTTGCCAGGGCAGCAGAAAACCGTGGAAAAGATACAGAGAGTGGCACAGGAGATCAGAACGCTTATACCGATAAGGGCTTAGAACTTCTCACTGCAAAAAGACAGTTAGAGGAAGCACGCTTAGCGATGTCTGCTGAGGCGAACTATGCACTTTTAAAGAAAGGCATATCTATTGATACAGAACCGTTAGTCAGACTGGTAGATGAATTAAAAAATATGGAGAACCAGTATTACGCGAATCTGCTCGAAGCGCAGGGGGCAGAGGCTTCCCCAGAGAATGTGGCGCTTTTTGCGGAGACAGCCGGAAAAGTGGAACAGTTAGGACAGGTTCCGGCTTATGTGCTCGGTATTCCGGATGCCGATGTTTCTACAATTGAGGGAGCTTATGAGCAGGGAAGCCAGATGAAATCTGCACTGGAAAAGGCAGGAGAGCAGTATGAGACATTAATGACAGCTCCACGTGCAGATATGGGAGATTCCATACAGAAAGCGTTCCGGAACGTAGATGATATTTTAAAAGACCTTGGCATAGAGGCAACGGAAGACAACCGCCGTGCAGTGCGTATCCTTGGCTACAATGGAATTGACATTACCGAAGAATCCATTTTGCAGATGAAAGCAGCTGATGAGGAAGTACAGCGGATGTTTAAAAATATGACTCCGGCAGTTGTCACACAGTTGATCAAGCAGGGAATCAATCCGTTGGAAATGAAGATCTCTGATCTGAATCGTGTCGCAGAGCAGATAAAAACAGAGGTTTCAAAAGACGAAAATCAGAAATTCAGTGAATATCTGTATAAACTGGAAAAAAATAATCAGATTACCGAGGAAGAACGGAGCTCCTACATCGGAATTTACAGGCTGATTCATCAGGTAGAGCAGACAGATGGAGCGGCAATCGGTGCATTAGTCAATCAGGGAGCAGAGATGACTATGAAAAATCTGCTGACTGCAGTTCGGTCATCACATAAAACGAGCCGCATGGATATTTCTGTGAATGACGATTACGGAGAGACAGAAACGCAGACAACGAGCAGTAATTCCATTACAGATCAGATTGAGACTGCTTATCAGACGAACTGTATGCGTGATGCATCGGATTTTCTGACACCGGGCAGATTGCAGCAGGTATTTGATAAATATCCGGATTGGCAGAATATGACACCGGAGGAGTTTGCAAGGGCGCTTGCGGAGACAGCGGACACGGATGCAGCAGCGGAAAGTGAATATTTGCAGGAACAGATGCAAATGGTGCAAAAAGCAGCATCTGCTCCGGATGAAATATACCGGATTTTAGAGCAGTTTGATCTGCCAAATACAGCGCTCAATGTCAATGCGTTAAATGCGATGATGACAAACCGGAATCAGTTGTTCCGTCAGATCTTTGGTGAGGAAAGCACCAACCCAAACCGGGATAAAAAGATTACGGCAGAGGATATAGAAGCTATAAAAGAGGATATCATTGAGGATTTTGGAGAGGCAGTTTCAGAGCCGGAAGCATTAGCCGAAGTGCAGGAGACTCTTGGAAAAGTAGCAGAAAATGTAATGAAAACAATGATCTCCAGCGATGAAGTGACCAGCATTGATGTGCGGGAGATGCGCCTGATGCAGGCAAAACTATCCATTAACCAGACATTATCGAAAAAGGAACAGTATTCCATTCCGGTTCTGGTTGGGGATAAAGTGACCAATGTTTCTTTAAAGATTGTCCGCGGTGTGGAGACAAAAGGAATCGTGGATGTTATGTTAGAGAGTGAGATGGCAGGAAAAATCGCAGCGACCTTCCAGGCAAAAGAGGAAGGAATCAGCGGTCTGGTTGTGACTGACAGACAGGAGACCAGAGATCTTCTGGCAGATCAGATAGGAAATCTGGCGGCTTCCATTCAGGAGGGAAATACAGAGCCGGTGGATCTGCGGGTTGCAGTGGAAAAAGCTCTTGATCTGAATCATTTTTCTGGTGTTGCTACCGGAAAGAGTGGAAGTACCACTTCTGTCAATGATCCGGCAGCTTCTGCAAGTGAAGCAAATAAGGATGGACAGTCCACAGAAGGAGAAAAAGAGGATTCTGTATACAAAGTGCAGACTGCCCGTTTATACCATATTGCGGAAGCATTTTTAAAAACAATCCGGGAATTTGAATAATTACAATGATCCAAGGTAAGTTTCAATGCCAGAGTAAATGGCATTTACTAATTTATCCTGATATTCGTCCTGCAAGAGCAGCTCAGCTTCGGCAGGATTACTTAAAAACCCACATTCTACGATAACCGTAGGTGTGGGTGTTTTTTTCAGGAGATAATAGCTTTCATTTGCTTTGGCTTCGCGGTGATTATCAGGATCAACCTGTTTGATCAGCGCGGACTGGAGAGTTTCTGCAAGTTTTTTTCCGGTTTCAGACTGACCATAGTAAAATACCTGTGCTCCCTGAATTTCCGGGGAAGTGTAACTGTTCTGATGAATACTTATGGTAAAGAGTGCATCAGAATCTTCGATAATCTTACAGCGAGTCTGCATGTCTTCGGCTTTTTTGTTGGTTGCACCGTCAGAATATAACCCTTGGTCGGTGTCGCGTGTCATGACCACCTTTATGTTATTCTGCTCTAAAAGTTTTTGGAGTTTTAAGGCAATCTGAAGGTTGATATCTTTTTCTAAAGCGTCATTGATTCCAATTTTTCCGGGGTCATCCCCACCATGACCGGCATCGACAACAATACACAAAGGCGCAGATCCTGCACGTTCACTTTGGACGAAAACAGCGCTTTTGCGTGCAAGGACAAAGGCACAGAGGAGGATGCACAGTCCCATAAGCAATTCTATCTTTTTTTTCATAAAAAAATCCCACAGTTTGTTTGTATATAGTATTCACAAACTGTGGGAGATATGAATGATCATATTTTAATTATATGGTTATGCATGAATATTTCATGTTGCAGTTTCAAAAATATTGAAAATTTAGTTAATATACTTAATGATCGTATCCCAGATAGAGGAATCTTCCATACCAAGCTTCCAGAAAGAACCACCGGCGAGATTGTAAGTATCCATAACGGTAAGCTTTTTCTCTAAAGAAGTGGCATCCTCAATCCAGATTTTGTAATTGACACCGCCATTCTGATATTCAACATAATTCTGTCCGATGTCGTCTAACCATACAGGCTGTGCTCCGTTTGCACTGATGAGCTTCTGTACTTCTGTCATATTCGTTGCATAGGAGGACAATGTATAGTCAACTGCTACGTCCGTCTCATCGGTTGCGGTTGAATCGGATTCAATTGGTGTTTCAGACCAGACTCTTGTATAAAATGGCATACCGAGGATTACCTGATCTGCCGGAACTTCCTTTAAAGTATTTTCTACACCGTCGGTTACAAAACCGATGGAAGCGACAGAGCCAGCCTCTGTGGAACCAGCGTAATGTTCGTCATAAGCCATGATCACAACATAGTCGGCAAAGAGAGCCTGTTCTGCACGGTTGTAAAATGCAGTGTAATCACTTGGAACATAATTGTCGACGGAGAGCACAATGCCGTTGTTTGCGCATTTTAATGATAATTCACGGATAAACTGGATGTAGGAATTACCAACTGCCTCTGCGTTCAATGCCTCGAAGTCAACATTAATACCGTCCAAATTGTACTGGATGGCAGCAGAGATAATATTATTTGTCAGATTATCTCGCGAAGAAGTATGGGAAAGAACTTCTGCGGTATTGACACTGTCGTTTTCCAGATTGCTGATCAGTGCCCAGACTTCAATTCCGTTCTGGTGACAGTAATCAACATAAGTGGAGCTTGCCAAAGAAGCAATGTTGCCGTTGTTGTCATTTAAGTAAAACCAGGTTGGAGAGAGAACATTGATTCCCTTTGTTTTCTGTAATATGGAAGCAAGGTTATCATTGGCTGACTGGTTCGTAACCTGGTGCCATGCCATATTGATCCGGTAATCTTTGGTGATATGAGAAAATTCTTCTGCCACATAATCACTGGAAAGTGTTGTTGTGGAACTTGCACCAAGCTTGTTGGATTTGATATATCCGATGTAACCGTCTGCGGTTGCAACTTTCGTCCAGGTATCGCCAGGTTCTAAGACGGTTAACTGGGTATTTTTGTCAGCTTCGGTAAGAATCGGACTCTTGATGCCACCCTGGTAACGGATCTCTGTTTTCTGCTTTGCAGAAGCGGTTGTATAATCACCCCATGCATTTGTCAGGACAACGCGGTTTGGATCTTCATAATAGGAATACTGGAAATCCGAGTATTGTTTGACAAAGTCAATTGCGATATAGGCAGTTGACGCATCTGCTTTTACAATGGTTTTGCCAAAGGACTGCGTGTCTTTGTTTACCGTGTAATCAGAACTCTCTGCATTGACGGAAATTAAGTCGTTTGCAGTTGTGTAACGGAGAATATTTTCGCTGGAATCCCAATAGAAACGCGCATTGAGATAGCTGCGAACCGTTTCATAGCTTAAATAAATGTCTCCGTTGACGAGCTTTCCTTTCATATCAAGGACCTCATTGTTGCAGATTAAGGCAACATCCGTATCGGAAGACAGTCCATAATATTCGGATAAATCTTCCTGCTCTTTGGAAGGCGTGTATTTTTCGATGATATTTCCTAATACCATAAATAAAACAACTACAATAATAAGCGCGATAGCCGCAATGATCGGTATAATCTTTTTCTTCATAAAGTTCCTTTCTTTCGTTCATTGGATTTACAGAGACAATTGTAGCATATTGGCAGTTAAAATCATAGTAGCAGAATTCTTAAATTATGATATGGCTTTCCGGAAGAAGCACCGAAAAGCCGCAGTTTTCTGCGGCTTTTCACTCTTTTTTATCTTTGCGTTTTTTGACATCTGGAATGTCAGGTATTGAGGGTACTTTAAACATCCGCTGCTATTATGCAAAAAACAAATAACCAATTTTAAAATGTAACGATAGAGCCTGTTAACCAAACAACAGGAGTTGAATAATCATTCTGGTAATTTATCAAAGTGTACTTCTTTCAGCCTCCCTTCCTCAAATACATAATCCCTCATGTAAGGGGTGTCTTCGTGTATGGATAATTCATTAGATACGTTGAGAGAATCACTGGGTGCTCCCTCAAGCCAGATTGTCACACCTCTGTTTTCTAAGGCGGACAGTTCCATATAGAGTTTTTCTGTTTTTTCCACCATAAGGCGTTCCTCTCTTAAGTTATAGTCCAGACCAAAAGGAAACCGCATAGGGTTACATTTGTGATATATTATTATCCTGTGGCTGCAATTCTTCGGTGGAATCTGACAGCGTGTCCGGTTCCGCTTCAATGGAATTGCTCATTTCCTTTTGGATAAACAATTGCAGATGGTTCTCTAATACAGAACGTTTTTCCTGTTCCTTTTTTACAGTAAAAAGCGAAATAATATTAGGGTCCCATTGCATTAAGGTAAATACCTGTGGATTTACCGGGTAGGTTGTCTCAGCAGCATTTTCAAAGTCTGCCTGGTAAATAACGGCGTACAGATAGGTACCTTCAAACAAATTTCGATCAACACGGGCACTTGACAGCCGGAGAAGATCCTCCTCGGAAAGATTTAAGGCAATGCCGTCTGCGGCGCTTTCCTCGTCTTCTATTAATAAGGAAAGAACACATTGGCGTTCAAGCACAATATAATCTTCACCGGTAGGGAAAGAGATACGCACGTCGATCAGATCGTTTTTATGTATGGATTCCGGTAACCGGATATCGGATAATTCCAGATAACGGTTACGATTGGTGAGTGTTTCATCCTGATAAAAAAGGTCTGCCGTGATAAGCTGTCCTTCCCGCAATGCGGTCTTGGCATATTGACCAATCAGATTTTTGCTGTCGGAAGCATAGATGACCGACTGGCTGCGCGGGAGTTTTACAGTGCATGACGTCAGGTGCTCCGGTGTCAGTGCTTCGCCCGCAGGCAGAGCTTTTGACAGAAGGTATACGGTTGTGTCTGCGTATGCGTCCTGTTCTGCCTCGTATGCCGAAACTGTCTGCCTCAATGTATTACAATTGTAATATTGTATCAGAAGCAGGATTGACAGAGGTATCCCAGCAATGCAAATGCTGATCAAAAATGTGATTAAAATTGTTTTTTTACGATTGTGTAAAATAAGAATGCCTCCTAAAGCAGTTCCTGTAAAAAAGGGAACTGTTCTTTATCGATATGAAACGGGTTTTGGATGAAAGGGATCTGCGTCATGGGAAGATGAAATTTTTTTTGGAAATTGTGTATATCGTTTTTATCCCCGAACAATACTAAATAGTAAAAGTCTTCTCCAGATCTCTGGTTAAAAAAAGTTGATTGAATAAATTTCTGGTAAAATGGTTCTTTCCATGGCGCAAGACTTCCTATGACAATTTTCCGGTCGCATCGTAAGAACTCACCAAGATTCTGCTCGCTTAACACACCAAAATCATACAGCAGATAACAGTAGCCTTGATTTACGATTTGCGGAATCTCCCCAATGGATACCGCAGGGTAATAATCAACATCATAAATGGTAAACATGTTATGAGGGCTTTCTTTTTTCAAAAAAGGTATGTCGATGGCAGCAGCTTTGGATAAATATTCAAATGCAGAAGTCTGGTTTAATTCCAGACAGGCGGTGGAACAGCGCAGCTTGGAGGCACAGTAGTTTGAGAGCGCCAGAGTAAGATGCGTGACACCACAGCCGGGACTGCATCCGCAGATGCCGATGGAATAATGTTTTAAGTGTGTCTTTTTTTGAAATTTAAAAATTTCTTTTTACCCCTTTCTAAAGATAATACCTGAAAGAATAATTCTGTTTTGGTTTCGGTACAGATAAAAGCGTCCTCGTCAAAAGGAAAGCAATATATTCTGCACCCAAGTCTGGCAGCAAGTTTTTTTGCCGCAGATTTGTTATTGTAGTTACAGATGAATGCAGTATTTTTGTGACAAGATAAACTGGCTCCGATGGAGAGTGCCTGCGCAAGATCCCACGGACTGCCACTTAGGATAAGAAGATTAAGATTCTCTGGGTCTAATTCTATTATATCCTTATGATATACTCCAAAGTCTTCCACATAAATGGAGTCGCCGGGATCGGGAAGACAGACTCCCTGACCATAATCCGGAATACCGCGAAAATAGCTGCAATAACAGATACCATGCTGTTCCTTTACCGACGGATTTTCAGCCAACAGGGAACGCAGATGATCGTTATGGCTGCGTTCTATGTATGTAGCCGGATAGCCGCCATGGTTTAGGGTGCTGGTAAGAGCTATGGCAATATGTGTTGTGCCAATGCCAGGCTTGCATCCAAAAACAGAGATTCTTTTTATTTTGAGATGGGAAACAGAAGGATACGCTGTTACTTGATTCTGTTCAAGAGCCTCTTTAAAAAGACGGACCGTTTCATATCTGTCCGCTGCACGAGGTGCAGTAGCTTTTTGAATTATTGCCTGAAAACTATCGGAACATTTTTGCCCGGTGTAACTGCTCAGATATTGCAGGACTTTCCCGAGTCCGTAAACATCTGCGGAAGGCGTGACAGGAAGTCCCTGTAGTGCTTCCGGTGCAGCAAAATCCGTTGTTCCATAAATTTGATAATTTTTTCCAGAACCGGTAAAAAAAGATGCAATTCCAAAGTCGATTAATTTTATCTGATCTCCGCATACTATAATATGCTCTGGTTTTAGATCCTGATATAGGATTGGATATGGCATTAAATGATGCAGATAATCTAAAATATCACAAAGCTGGATGCCAAATTTTATTAAAAGTTCATGGGAAATTGTCTGATCTGACACAAAAGTGTCAATGGATTGTCCCTGGATAAATTCCTCAATGATATAAAAGAAATGTTCATCTTCTTCAATATCGTAAATAATGGGGATTCCAGGATGGTTAAGATTCTTCAGAAGTGTGGCTTCCGAAGAAGGTGAAGATACCAGAGAAGTGTCTTTGGGGATACACTTGATTGCCCGGTATACGTTCAGTTTGATATGTTCGGCAAGATAGACCGTGCTGCTGTTTCCGGTTCCAAGAGTAGATAGAACCCGGTACTTGCCAAACAAGGTTGTTGGTTTAACGAAAGATCGCTCCTTTCAAAGCGTATCCGTTTCGCATCTCATGCATACCTTTATAACATGAACAAAATTGTTTTGCAACTACTTTTTATAACTTTGGTAAATTTTCACAAAATTTTGTGCGCATAAAGGAATTGAAGATGAGTTTAGAAATATTTAATAAAATGGTATACTTTACATCAATAGGGCATTTGATTATAATAGATGTACAGTTTACAAGGTTTTCCGGATGAAGGAAGTGATAATATGAAAATTGAAAAAGTGAATGAGAATCAGATTCGTTGCACTTTGACCAGAGAAGATCTGGCAGAACGCCAGATTAAACTCAGTGAACTCGCATACGGGACCGAAAAGGCGAAGATGCTGTTTCGAGATATGATGCAGCAGGCTGCCTATGAATTTGGATTTGAAGCAGATGATATACCGCTGATGATTGAGGCGATTCCGCTTTCCGCGGACACAATTATTCTGGTGATTACGAAGGTAGAATATCCGGAGGAACTTGACACAAGGTTTTCCAGATTTTCAGACCCTGATCCGGAAGATTTGTATGAAGATGCCATGTCAGGCAGTATTCAGAATGCAGCGGCAGCAGGCGCTGATGATATATTAGGACTATTCCGAAAGATTCAGGAAGAGCATAAGAAAGCAGCCGAGAAGCCGGAAGGTGATACCCAGACGGCAGAGGACGGCGATAAAACAGCGAAGGAAGAAACTCCGGTAAACGTACTTGTAGACATTACAAAGCTGTTTGTATTTAAGAATCTTGCAGAAGTGACGAGACTTGCGCATATATTGAAGGGCTTTTATGCTGGAACCAATGATCTTTACAAGAACACTGCAGCCAACAGATATTATCTTCTGGTAAGCAAGAGCAATCAGTCGCCGGAGACTTTTAACAAGGTCTGCAATATTTTATCAGAGTATGCAGTGCAGCAGGCTTACACGCCGGCAACAGGAGCATTTTTCAGGGAGCATTATCATGCGATCCTGCAGGGAAACGCTCTCCAGACTCTGGCAGAATTATAAACGAATCAACCGCCTTCGGGCAAAAAGAAAAGGGGCTGTCACATTAAGTAATTAGTGCACAGCTCCTTTTTCGTAAATTCACAGCCATTTGCAGCGAATTTAAATCTGCCTGAAATTAAGCGAGGTCTTTTGCTAAGAAATCGTTGATCTCATTTACTAAAGCATCCGGATCAATTCCATGTACCATAGCTGCCTCTTCGATTGTTTCCATCTGGGAAGATGGGCATCCGAGACAATGCATACCAATATTTAAAAGAATTGGTGCAATATTCTGGTCAATCTGAAGTAATTCACCAATCATGGTTGTTTTATTAACCTGAGCCATTCTGATATCCTCCTTGTATCTTTTTGTGAAAAAGTGATAAAACTTTCTCGGTGTATTCCCACATACGGAAAAAGTAATTTGCCGTATTAGTGTGTCCAATAACGAGGTAATTATAATACGAATTGTGTGGGAAAGCAAGAGACTGTGCAGTACAGATTCACATATTTCATTTACAGAGGGCAGGAAAAAGAGCTGGAAGTCATGAATTTTTACACTTTTTTTCTAAGGGAAAAAGAGGATTTTGACGATATATGAAACAGATGAGTTGACAGGGACGGTCAAATCAGGCTGCAAGGATGCAGAAAAAGTTTTTCATGATATTCAGATTGATAAAATTTATCAAAAACAGGTGAAAAACAAAAAAGGAGAAATATGAGAATTAATAATAATATGTCGGCAGTGATCACGAATAAGCAGCTTCTTCGCACAGAGAATAATCTGACGAAATCCATGGAGCGGCTTTCTTCCGGTTTGAAGATCAATCATGCAAAAGACAACCCGGCAGGAATGGCAATTTCCAACAAGATGCAGGCACAGATCGATGCGTTAGACAGGGCATCATCGAATGCTTCCGACGGAACTTCCGTGCTGCAGATCGCAGATGGCGCATTGAATGAGACAAGTGCTATTTTACAGAGAATGCGTGAACTTTCTGTCCAGGCAGCAAACGGAACGAACTCTTTAGAAGACAAACAGGCAATTCAGGACGAGATCGAGGCACTGAAGGAAGAGGTCAACCGTATCTCCAAAGATACGGAGTACAATTCAAAATCATTGTTGGATGGCTCACTGGATACGCGTGTATATACGGATAACGCAAATGTTTCCCGTGTGAATGTTTCGGATTATGTAAATCCGGGAAAATATGAGATCAATATCAAAACAGCCGCAACAAAGGCAACAGATACTGCAACAGATGTGGGAATTAATTCTAAGGGTACGGGGGCAATCGGTGCATCTGGAACAATTTCCATCAATGGTTCTTCCGTGGATATTGATGCAAATGACACAATGGCAGAAGTTTATGAGAAAATCCGTGCAGCAGCAGAGGTTGGCGAGGCAGAGATGAAGACGGACGATGGTACGTTTACTGGTCTTCAGGCAAGCAGATATGGTTCTTCGGCAGCGTTAGTTATAACGTTTTCTGGAAAAGAAGGTGTGAGTACAACGAAAGATTTTGCAACAGCGTTAGGTTATACCACAGATCTTACAACAGATGCGAAAACAGGAACAATGACTTATGATGCAGCAAAAGCCGGAAATTCTGGAACGGATGCAGAAGTGGAACTTAGTGTTGGAAATGTGATTGCGGGATCAACAGATACATCTATTTTTTCAAATACTGCAACTGTTGCAACCGATGGCAACAGAGTGACAATCACAGACAGAGATGGATTTTCCATGAGTTTTCTGGCAAAAGAAGGAAAAACAGGAAAGACAGTGCTTGATGTGACCGATATCGGTAATATGACACTTCATATCGGAGCTAACGAACATCAGAATATGGATGTCCGCATTCAGGAAATTTCCTGTGAGACCCTTTATATCGACGATCTGGATGTCACATCTGTGACAGGAGCTGACCGTGCGATCAGCGCATTGGATGATGCGATTGCAATGGTATCCGATGCACGTTCCAAGATCGGTGCTTATGAAAACCGTCTGGAGTATGCAACATCCAGTCTCGATACATTTGAGGAGAATATGACGGATGCAATGTCAAGACTGACAGATGTGGATATGGCAGAGGAAATGACCAATTATACACAGTACAATGTACTTCAGCAGGCAGGCGTGTCAGTTTTAAGTCAGGCAAATGATCTTCCACAGAATGTTTTATCATTGTTACAGTAGTATTTTTGCAGGGATGGTGTAAAACGTGGAAAAAGAGCAGATTTTGGATTTTACCAGAAGGATCAGCCAGAGCAACCGGAGCGGGCTGACTGTGATTAATTATGAGATTATTTTTGCATATCTGGATGATGCAAAAAAAGCATACAGGGAAGAACAATGGGAAGAATTTAAGGTAGCGCTTCGGAAAGCACAGAATTCGATTGGTGAATTGATACAGACTTTGAATTTTTCCTATGAGATTTCTAAAAATCTTTATCAGATTTACGTGTTTTGCAGGGATTCCCTTGCGGCAGCCATGTATAAACGCAGCCTGACGGAGATTGAAAACGCAGAAAAAATGTTACAGAAACTGTATCAGAGTTTTTGCAAGGTGGCAGAGACAGATGATTCTGCGCCGATGATGAAAAATACCCAGCAGGTGTACGCAGGGTACACATATGGAAAAGGTGATCTGGTAGAAAACTGCCAGGAACTGGACAAATCAAGAGGCTTCTTTGCATAGAAGCCTCTTTTCCTTTACGAAAGTTCCATTTTTTTTATGCTTGCCAACAAAAATTTATAGCGCATCTGCACAGAATTCAGCTCGTAAATATAGCAGTCGATCAGGTCCGGATCAACAACATTTTCGAGGTTGTTATAGGCATCCTGCAGTGCACGTGCGGTCTGGTGGAGGTCATCCTTAAGAAGCGCATAGTGTTTATCCTTTGCATATTCCTGCTGTAAAATGCGAATGGTAATCCCCTCCAATCAATAAAATTTTATTAATAGTAGTATAGTCGTGAATTGGAAAAACTATACAATATCTCAAAAAATTTTCACTTTATAGGAACTTGCAAAGCAGCTCTTTGTTCTAAATCCCGGAAAAGCATAATAGAATAAAACAAAAAAACGTGGTGTTCATGGATCAAAAAACAGGTATGCTGGCGCTTGCCGTCATTTGCGGGATCATTCTTCTCATACTTTTGCTGCGGAAAAAAGCGCAGATTATTTTAAATTTTTTAGTGCGGACAGTCCTCGGTGCAATCGTGATCCTATTCGTCAATGACATTTTGAAAACGCAAGGCTTCGATATATATGTCGGCTTAAATGCAGTTACCCTTTTGACATCTGGAACCCTTGGATTTCCTGGGGTTGCGTTGCTTTATGGAATTCAGGCGACAAAGTTTTTGTAGGAAACTGCCAAAGTTCGACTTTTTTCACGATTGCTATAGACAAGCGAAAAAGTGGTTGCTATAATCCGACTTACAACAGAAGTGAGGTGATGAATTGGGGCGATTACAAATCTGACACTGCTGACATTTCTATCATTTGCAGCGGTAACAGATGTGCAATGCATGAAGATCAGTAACCGGCTGATCGTGTGTGGATTAATATGGGGACTGGTACTCAAAATTTGGGGAAATGGGTACATGGGTATACTGTATTTTATTCTTAATATTACAATTCCGGTGGTTCTTTTTATTCTTTTATTTCAGATGCATGCTCTTGGAGCAGGCGACATCAAATTATTTTCCTTAGTAGGTAGTTTTTTGACAACGAGGCAGCTATTTCAGGTGATCGTTTATGCCTTCCTTTTTGCAGCAGTACTTGGCATGGGAAAAGTATTGTACGTGTATTTTTCACAGGGAGGAAAGAAAGACAGATTCACAAAAATTCATTTTTCCATAGAAATTCTGCTGGCGGTTGTGTATGTGACAGGGAGGTGTGTAGTTGCAAAAAATTAAGATTGCCCTTTGTGATGAGGACAAGTTTTATTGCGAGCGTTTTGCAGCCTATATGATGAACCATAAGGCGCAGGAAATTGAACTGAATATTTATTCCACAGTGGAGCAGTTTACCGGAGACGAGAAAATGGGAAGCTTTGATCTGGTAATCGCAGGCAGTGGATTTGAGCAGTTTTCTTCGGATGTAAATATGATGTATCTGTCTGATCTGTGTGGAAATCAGGCGGCGGAGGAGGCAATGTGGGAAAAAGATACCATACCGAAGAAGAAAATTGTTACGAAATATCAGCCAATGGAACAGTTGCTGCATGAGATTTACGTGCAGACAGGCATGGCAAAAAAGGAAGCTGCCACAGTGCAGATTGCAGAACATACAAAAGTGATCGGGGTATTTTCTCCGGAGGGACATGAGATGCAGGAATTATTTTCGGTTTTGTATGCGGTAAATCTAAGCAGCGAGCAGAAAGTACTGTATGTTAATTTTCATGATTTTTCGGGATTCCGGGAGTTGTTCGGTCAGACAGGAATCTGTGATTTTTCGGATGTGATCCTTAAGATCCGGAGTGGGGAACTGACAGCAGAATATTTTTGGAACTGTGTTTATGAAATGGCTGGGATATCCGTTATCCTGCCTTTGGAAAATCCGGAAAATATCAGACAGATCAGCATTGCAGAGTGGGAACAATTTCTTGGCTTTGTCGAACAAAATACGGATTTTGAAGTGCTGGTGATAGATTTTGGCACCGGCATGACGGAACTGGCAGAACGATTAAGCCGTTGTGACGAACTGCTTTTGATCTGCAGGGAAGGATTTTTTTATGAATGCAGAGAAGGGCATTTTTATCAGTGGCTGGAAAAAACAGGATATTTGTCGCTGTCAGAAAAAATTTACAGGGTTTCACTGCCTTATACGGCAAAAAGCATCCATGGCGGCGGAAATATAGTGGAACAGCTTCAGTGGAGTGAATTTGGTGATTTCGTGAGAAGGTGGGAAAAGGGATATGCAGGTATCGGATGAGGAAGTTCAAAAGCTGAGAGAACATATTCTTGCGGAGGTGGATCTCACAAGAGAGATGAGCGACGCGGAAATCCGGACACTTGTTTCGGAAAAATGCAGTATTTATGGAAAACAGCATTTCTTAAAATTGTCAGAACAGGAAAGATTGGAGCAGTATCTGTTCCATTCGCTCCGCAAACTGGATGTGCTGCAGGAATTATTAGATGATCCGGAGATCACAGAGATTATGGTCAATGGCGCAGAACACATTTTTTATGAAAAAAGAGGGCGCCTGTATGAATCAGAAAAGCATTTTACTTCCAGAGAAAAATTGAATGATGTCATTCAGCAAATGGCAGGAAGTAATAACCGTATGGTAAATGAGGCAGCTCCAATTGTGGATACGCGTCTTTCAAATGGATCGAGAGTAAATATTGTTTTACAGCCGATCGCGATTGACGGTTCGGCTATCTCTATCCGGAAATTCCCGGAACAGCCTTTTTTAATGGAGGATCTGATCCGTTTTGGAGCAGTCACAGAGGAAGCGGCAGAATTTTTAAAATTACTGGTGTTGTCGGGGTACAACATTTTCGTTTCCGGTGGAACAGGCTCTGGAAAGACAACATTTCTGAATGCTTTGTCACAGTATATTCCAAGGGAGGAGCGGATCATCACAATTGAGGATTCGGCAGAATTACAACTGATCGATAAGCCGAATCTGGTGCGGCTGGAAACAAGGAATGCCAACACGGAAGGTGTTTTGCCAATCACGATTCGGGATCTGATCAAAACGGCACTCCGCATGCGTCCAAACAGAGTGATCGTGGGAGAATGCCGTGGAGCAGAAGCACTGGATGTGTTACAGGCTATGAACACGGGGCACGACGGCAGCTTGTCCACAGGGCATGCGAATTCCTGTAGGGATATGTTGAGCCGGTTGGAAACGATGGTTCTTATGGGGATGGAACTGCCGCTTCCGGCAATCCGAAGCCAGATTGCATCCGGAATTGATATCCTCGTTCATCTGGGGCGTATGCGTGACAAGAGCCGAAAAGTGTTATCCATTACAGAAATTGCTGAATATAAGGAAAATCAGATTATTTTGAATGAAATATACCGCTTTAAAGAATGTGAAGCGGAAGAAAATACAATAGAAAGCACAGAAGAAAATGTGGAAGGACATATAGAAGCATATGCAAAGGAAGAGATGGAAGGATGCGTAGAAACATATGCACAGAAAAAGGTGGAAAGATGTGTAGAAACATATGTGAGGGAAAAGGTGGAAGGATGTGTGGAAATATGTGAGAAGGAAAAAGCGGGAAAGTCAGAATATATCGTCCGGGGAAACTTGGAGAAGGTGGGAAACTTGATACATACGGAGAAAATGATAAGGGCAGGGTATCATCTGGATGGATTATAAAAACTATATTTTGAGCAGAAAAGAGTGGATGTTTTGTCTGTGTGAAGGACTGGCGGCAGGAACACTGGCAGCTTGGATTTTATACCAGTCTGCCTGGGGGCTTGTATTGGTTGTTCTTTTTGTACCACTTTGTGTCAAACGGGAGAAAAAGAAACGGTCAGAACAGCGAAAGGAAGCACTTTTACTGGAGTTCCGCGATGCCATGCAGAGCGTTACAGCGGCGCTTCAGGCTGGATATTCCATGGAAAATGCATGGCGGGAAAGTGAAAAGGAGATGACAGAACTGTATGGAAATGACAGTCTGTTTGTCACAGAACTGCACCAGATCAATCAGGCAGTCGGAATGAATCAGCCAATCGAAAAGCTGTTGTATGAATTTGCCCTGCGCAGTGACTGTGAGGATATTCAGAACTTTTCAGATGTTTTTCTGTTTGCGAAGCGCAGCGGAGGTGATTTCCCGAAAATTATTTCTACAACCATAGAACAGATTAGTGACAAGATCGAGGTTGAAAGGGAAGTGCAGACCATAATCTCTGCAAAAAAAATGGAACAGAAGATTATGAATGTGATTCCTATTTTTATTATTTTGTATCTGAATCTTACATCGGGAGAATTTTTGCAGCCTCTGTATGGAAATTTTTTTGGAATCTGTGTTATGACGGCAGCACTGGGCGCGTATCTTCTTGCCATAAAACTATCGGAAAAAATGACGAACATCAAAGTCTGAAAAGAAATAGCATTGGTAATTATGGAGACAGGACGGAACGTGGGAAGGAATTTATGAAAAAGAGAGAGAAACAAGGGCAGGAGCAGAGCATTTCAAAGAAAATGGGGAAAGTATTTGCTTTGTTTGCAATCCTTGCATTGCTGGCTTTTGTGCAGGAAAAGATGAGTCCGGTGCTGGAATCCGGAGATATTCTGGAACGAAATGCGCATGGAGAAGGAAGTTATGAGGCAAATCTTGTCTGGAAAATCCCGGAAGATGCCATGCAGCAGGAACTGACAGTGCAAGTGGAAGAACAAAGCTTGTCCAAGCAGGAACAGAAAGCATTATTAGAGGCAGCAAAACAGGAAATTGCAGAAACTTTTTTGGAAGAAAATGATTCGCTGGATGAAATCCGGGAAGATGTCTGTGCCAAAGCGCAGTATCAGGACGGACAGGTAACGGCAGACTGGAGTTTTGATTCTTATCAGTATATTGATCTGGAAGGTCATGTATTGAATGATAGTCTGGAAGATCAGGAGAAACTCGTAAAAGCTGTAGTCGAATTGAAGTGTGGAAGCCAGACACAGGAATATCAGTTTTTCTTTCAGATATGCTCAAAAGAGTACTCAGATGAAGAAAAAATATCAAATAAATTAAAACAGGAATTAACAAAACAGGGAGAAAAAACAGACACAGCAGAACTGATTTTGCCGGAAACAATTGATGGAAAACAAATCATATGGAAAGAAAAAAGTGAAAGAATGCCTTTAAAACTGCTGTTTCTGGGGCTCATTGCAGCAGGGTGTATTCCACTGATTGAAAAGTCTAAAAAGCTGGAACAGGAAAAACAGCGAAAAGAAAAATTGCAGTCAGAGTATCCGGAACTTGTGAGTAAGCTGACCATTCTTCTCGGTGCCGGAATGACATTATCCGGTGCATGGAATAAAATTGCAACTAATTATAGCAATAAGCGGAAAAATAATACAATAGAATTTCATCCGTTATATGAGGAAATGCTCGTTACATGTCATGAAATGGAAAGTGGTGCAGGTGAGGTGCGTGCATATGAGCGTTTTGGAGAGCGGTGTGGACTGCATCGTTACCGGAAATTCAGCAGTCTTTTAACGCAAAATCTCCGGAAAGGAACCAGAGGACTTATACAGTTATTAGAGCAGGAGGTTTCCGATGCTTTTGAGGAACGAAAAAATAATGCAAAGAAATGTGGTGAGGAAGCAGGAACGAAGATGCTGCTTCCGATGATGATGATGTTTGGCATTATTATTGTCATTATTATGGTGCCTGCATTTTTATCACTGCAGTAGGGCATGTAAGAGGAAAGCATCGAAGATGCGGTTTTGCGAATGGGGTGCTGAATAGTTATGAGATTATTAAGAATAGGAAAGGAAGAAAACATTATGGAAAATCAAATGGTAAGAGTAGCAAAAGAATTTGCAAAAGATGAGAGCGGCGTGGGTGTTGTAGAGATGATTTTGATCCTTGTCGTCCTGATCGGACTGGTGATCATTTTCAAAAAGCAGCTCACAAATCTGGTAAACAGTATCTTTGAAACAATTAACAGCAAGGCAGGAAGTATCTAGTGAAAAGAGGAAGTATAACGGTATTTTCAGCACTTTGTATGAGTTTTGTGCTCTCGGCACTTTTCGTATTACTTGAGGCAGCCAGATTTTATGGGCTGTCCCGGTATGCGGACTGGAAAGGAAAACAGGGTGTGGAATGTGTGGCAGCCGAATACCAGCCATACTTGTGGGAAGAATTTGAACTGCTCATGCTGGATGGCGGCTATAGTACAGATTTTTTTGAAATTGGAAATGTAACCGGAAGGATGAAAACGTATCTGGATAAAAACCAGAAACAGAGCGCTTCGGCTGGAAATATGTTCGGAATTAATCTGTTTCAGGTGGAGACCAGCCATATTTACGAACCGCAATATCTGCTTATCACAGATAATGACGGGGAAGTGTTTTTGGATATGATTTCTTCTTATATGAAGAAAAATCTGCCGCGGGAGGCTGCGGAAAAGATCCGTGAGAATTATGTAAATCAAAATGATATAAAGAATCACACTGCCAGAGTGGAGGATACGATCGATCATGCAAATCAGAGCATGGAGAGTGCAAAGACGGAAAATCCTGAAAGTGTGGCAGAAATACAGCCTTTGGAGGAAAATCCTCTGGATGTTGCAGGTGAGATCAGGAAATCCATGAAACTTTCCACACTGGGGCTTGTCGTGGAGAATGCAGGTGATATTTCGACAAAAAGGATGAATCTTGCCGAAGGACTTGAGAAGCGGACACTCTGTGAGGGAAACATGAATTATGAGGCAGAAGGGGACTGGTATCGAAAAATTCTTGCCTTGGAATATGGATCAGCTCATTTTTCCAATTACTGTGATCCAAAAGAAAATCACGCCTTTGCCTATGAACTGGAGTATCTGGTCGGTGGTCAGGAGGAAGAACGGGAAAATCTGGAGATCGTGGTGAACCGTCTGCTTTTATATCGTTGTGCATCCAATGTAACATATTTGTTATCAGACAGGGATAAGATGCTGCAGTCGGAGACAATTGCTGCGGTGTTGGCAGGTTTTACCGGGAATCCGGCGATCGTCAAGGCAGTGCAGATTGCAGTGGTTGGCGCATGGGCGTATATCGAAAGCATTCAGGATATCCGGGCGTTACTTTCTGGTGGAAAGATCGCGCTGGTAAAGTCCAAGGAGCAGTGGACAACGGATCTGTCTCATCTGTTACAGTCTTTTCAGAATCAGACAAGAGCAAAAGAATGCAGCAATGGGCAGAAATATGAAGATTATTTAAAGCAGATTTTATTTTTTGAGGATGATAAGACGTTTGCTTATCGCATGCTCAATGTAATGGAGCAGAATCTGATGCAGAAAGAGGAATATCGGGACTGCAAAATGGATCATATGATTGTCTGCCTTCAAAGCGAGGTGGAATTTGGAGCCGAACCGCTTTTTTCCAAGTTGTCCTTTATTGGTAGTGAGAAATTAAAACAATATTCATTTCGAAGAGAGAACCAGATTAACTATATTCCATAAGAAAGGCAGGTGTGTCCGGGTGTCTCTTATCTTCTCCAAAATTATTAAAAAAAGGCAAAAATCTCTCCCTGAAAGCTGCTCTTTTAGGAAAGATCCCTTGCGGATCATTATACCCAAAGAGACACCCGGATGCGCCTGCCTCACAGGTTCGATGACATTGGAGGCGGCGGTTATCGTACCGGCGCTTGCCTGTCTGTTTGCCTTTGTACTTTTTTTCTTTCGGATGATGCAGGTGGAACTTAGTGTGCAGAATGCATTAGAGGATACAGGACGCACGCTGGCTGTGTATGCGGCTGTAAAAGACTGTGAGGAGGAAGAATATAAAGTACTCGCAAAAAGCATTTTTTTAACAAAGGTGCAGAGCGAGGAAAATATTCGTAAATATGTGACAGGAAATGCTCTTGGAATTATTTTCTCAGAATCCTCTTTTTCAGAAAATGACATCTGTCTTAAGGTCTGCTATCAGATGAAATTTCCGGTCGGTCTGTTTGGAAAGAAAGCGTTCTGGATGTCCCAGCAGACAATATACCGCAAATGGACCGGCTGGAAGGATGAAGCTGGAATTGGCGATGGAGACCGTTTTGTGTATATTGCAGAGCAGGGCACTGTGTATCATAAAACTTCGGCATGTACTTATCTGAATTTGTCAATCCAATCAATAGATCAGGTAAAAGTGGCGGAGTACCGCAATGAAAGTGGAGAAAAATACCACCTGTGTGAGTATTGCGCGGATAGAATTAACAAATTTGGAAAGGTCTATATCACGAATTATGGAAACAAATATCATACCGTTTTAAATTGCAGCGGTATAAAGAGAACAATTGAAATGGTGCGGCTGTCTGAAGTGGAGGGAAAGGGGGCATGTTCAAAATGCTGGCAGGAATAAAAATGGTGATTTTGCTGATCGGTCTGTTCCTATGTGCATGGATCGATTGGAGGAGAGAACAGGTGAGTATACCGATACTCATCATTGCAGCAATGACGGCGGTATTCATTCATTTGCTTTTACAGGAAGAATCCGTTTTTTATCTGGTGTCAGGAATGATGATCGGAATAGTAATGCTGCTTTATGGACTGTTTACAAAAGAAAGTATCGGGTATGGAGACGGATGCCTCTTTATGATGACAGGTCTGTTTCTTGGTTTTTGGGATAATCTTGCATTATTGGTACTGGCATCTGTCTTAGCAGGTGTAAGTGCAGTGCTTCTGCTTCTTATGAAAAAAAGAAAAAAGCAGGATCGGATACCTTTTGTTCCGTTTGTGTTCGTGGCATATGTATGTATGCTGGGTAAGGGGTAACAGATTCTGTTTTTACAATATATTTATGATCTGTAATCACAGTATGAAGTTGATGAAAATAGAAGGAAAAGAAGGGGATAAGATGCAGGGAAGTTTTTCGATAGAGGCATCCCTGATCGTGCCGCTTGTGATCGCAGTTTTTGTGCTTGCATTGCGGACAGGGATTGATTTGTATGAGGAGACAAGGGTACAAGCAGAGAAAATGAAAACAGAAGTATCATTTGATGTTGTGGATACGATGTATCTGCTGGATGAGATCACAGATATTGGAGATTTATTTCATGGAGATTGAATACAAGAGAGAACTTACAAAAAGTTATATGTGTGTGAAAACAGAAAAAGATTTTCTTCCATTTGAAAAAGAGATTCTGGCACGAAACAGGATAGCGGGCATACTGCCCGTGAATACATCTTTTGCGGATCAGGCTGCTGTCTGCTGGTATGATATCACAGGAATGCAGGCACTGGATCATTGTCTGGAAACGGTAATGTTTGATAATCAGATGTTAACACAGTTTCTTGTCAGCTTGTGTGGAACGATTGAACAGTTGGAAAATTTTTTGTTAGATCCCGGTCATCTCTGGTTTGCCCAGGAGAGTATTTTTAAAAATAATAAGGATGGAAGTTTCTGGTTTTGCTATTGCCCGGAAGTGAAAGAGGAGATCACCGATGGATTTCAGAAACTAATGGAGTATCTTCTGACCAAAATAGATCATAAAGACCAGCAGGCAGTAAAAATGGCATATCATATTTATGACCAGGTAGTGAAGGAAGGGTACAGTCTGCCGGCAATCCGCGAAAGCCTGACTTATGAAAGTGTGAATATGGATCAGCAGCGACAAGAGAGAATAGAGGAAGGCGGTTCTGATTCTAAAATAATAAAAGATAGAAAGTTGAAGTTAGAACAGGAGCAGTCTGAATCAGATCGATATCATGTTACACAAGGCACTGGAAGTGAGAAAATCAATAAGAAGCGAAATGAGCCAAAGAATCATATAAAAGCAATTTTACGAAAAGAAGTGGAACATTTTTTCCCGGACATTGCGAGAATAAAAGATTACAGGCAGGAGAGGACAAAGAAAAAAGAGAAAAAGAAAGAAATTGAGCCAATTGTTTTTGAGCCTGAAGAGGAGGAAGTACATATGGGCCGTCCGACTGTTTTGCTGGCAGACCAGAGAAAAAGCATCCGGGGTATTTTAAAATATGAAGGAATGAGCCATTTGCCGGACTTGACGCTAGACACATTTCCATATCTGATCGGAAGTGCAGCGGATTGTCAGGGACAGGTGGATTGTGTGACAGTCAGCCGTCATCATGCAAAAATCACGAAAGTGGAAGATGTCTATATGATCGAAGATATGAATTCTGCCAATGGAACCAAAGTGGGAGGAACTCTTCTTGATTATAAGATGAAAATGAGCCTGCAGGCAGGTGAACTGATTGAATTTGCAGATGAAAAGTTTAGATTTATTTAAGAAAAACATTGGATAAATATCATTGCTTCCAATTCCTGAAATCTCTATAATATCCATAGAAATACAATCTGATAAAATGACTTGTGACAGAAAACAGAAATCCGGTTACGGCAAAAACAGAGATCGTTTTATCAGGAACAAATGGAGTGGATTGAGAATGAGACAGGAATGGATGGATATTTTTTTCCAGGAAGGATATCGTTTTTGTAAAGTAAAACCGGAAGAAACAGGTGTTTTTTATAAATATTATGAAGAAGGGTTTCATCTGGTAATGCTTATAGATGCAGGCGCAGGCTGTCTTCCGACACCGGAACAACTGCAGGTAATGCAGGAGCGTGTGCAGGAACTTTTTTATCATCCGGTGGGAAGACTGCAGGACTTTCCAGAGGGATTTCCGGTGTATCATGTGGAACTTTTGACGATTCTTCTGACAGATCAGTCAGAAAATGCAAGAGGACTTTGTGCAGAGGGAAAGAATATCTGGCTTTATATACCGCAGAGAAAGCAGTTGATCATCTATGAAAACCAGCCGGGAGATTTCTGGGGACTGAAAAAGAAAATTGAGGATATGGATGTTCGGCAAAGCACTCAGACATCAGCTCCTGTCAAGGGAAAACATTCAGTCGGAAAGTTACCGTTTGTCACAGGAGTGATCGCACTTGTCAATATTCTTGTATACATCATATTATCTTTTGGCGGGGCTACGGAAAATGCTCTTTATATGGCATCGCACGGTGCAATGTATCCGGAATTTATTACCGTCAATCATCAGTGGTGGCGGTTATTGACGGCAATGTTTCTGCATTTTGGGGCAGCACATCTGATGAATAATATGGTCATTTTCTGCTGCGTCGGATCAAGACTGGAAAAATATATTGGTCATTGGAAATTGGCGGTTGTATATTTTGTGTCAGGAATTGGCGGAGGACTGCTTTCCTATGCAATGATGCTTATGTCGGGTGATTATGCAGTTTCCGGTGGTGCTTCCGGCGCGATATTTGGCGTGATCGGAGGTCTTTTGTGGGTTGTGATCTATCACAGAGGAAGACTGGAAGGAATGACAACCAAGGGAATCCTGCTTATGATCGCATTGAGCCTTTACTTTGGATTTACCAGCACAGGTGTGGATAACTGGTGCCATGTAGGAGGCATGCTCTGCGGATTTTTCACAGTTTTGATTTTATATCATGGAAAACGTCAAAAATATTGATTTTGTACTGAAAAGTTAATATACTAAAAAAAGATGTTGCGGAGCCATTGCTTACCATGAAATCCGCAAATACACAATAATCTGCTGCGCAGATAGAAAGGGCAGATCAAAGATGAAGATAAATATTTACTATGGCGGAAGAGGGTTGTTAGACGATCCGACTCTTTACGTTTTAAATAAAATGGAGGAAGTATTAAAAGAACTTCGGGTAAATGTGGAGCGAATCAATATTTATGAACATAAAAATGAGATCGCAACGCTTCCACAGACGATCAAAGACGCAGACGGAATCATTCTTGCAACGACGGTGGAATGGCTTGGAATTGGCGGTTACATGCAGCAGTTTCTGGATGCATGCTGGCTCTACGGAGATAAGGAAAAGATTAAGGTAACTTATATGCAGCCGATCGTAATGTCAACAACTTACGGGGAACGTGAGGGAGAACTGACACTTGCCAATGCATGGGAAATCCTCGGAGGACTGCCGTGTGCGGGACTTTGTGGGTATGTAGAGGATCTGGTTACCTTTGAGATGAACGAGGACTACACGGTGATCATTGAGAAGAAGGCAGAAAACCTTTACCGTACCATTTCCCAGAAGATCAAGAACCTTCCAACCAGCAATCAGGCAGTGAAGCGAAGCATTTCGCGCACACCGCAGTTAGAACTGACACCGCAGGAGAGCGAACAGTTGTCAAAATACGTTTCCGATGATTCCTATGTGAAGAAACAAAAAGAAGATATCGAGGAACTTGCATCCATGTTTAAGGATATGCTTGGAAAAAATCCACAGCCGCAGGATGCATTTATAAAAGATTTTCAGGCGCATTTTACCGCGCAGCATGATTTTTCAGCGCGTTATCTGTTTATGATCGATGGAATGAAAGAACCGTTATTTATATCTGTCAAAGATGATAAATTAGAGATCAGTTACGGAAAACAGGAGAATATTGATGTGATCGCAAAGCTTTCAGATCAGGTTCTTGAGAGTATTGTTGAAGGAAGAATGACATTCCAGAGAGCATTTATGACAGGTGAGATGACAGCGAAGGGTAACTTTAAGACACTTCGTATGTTAGACACGATGTTTAATTTTGTGTAAGAGGTAAAGTGAGCGTGAAAGTGCAGCCGTCACCGGGTCTTGAATCACAGTCGATGGTACCATGATGAGATTCGATGATCTGCTTGGTAATGACAAGACCTAAACCGCTGCCACCATTTTTGGAAGTGATAAAAGGTTCAAAAATACTGTCTGCAAAAGAAGGGTCTAATCCCCCACCGTAGTCGGTGACAGCAATGAGGACAGAGTTATTTGCAGATGAAACACGAATGGTTACAGTTCCGGATTTGTTCATGGCTTCATAGGCATTTTTCAGTAAGTTGATAAGAGCCTGCTTGAGTAACTGTGGATCAATATCGATCTCAGGCAGATTCTTTTCCGTTATAATATTGCAGTGAAAATCGAGAGCCGAGAAGGCAGAGATAGAATCATGAATTTCTTCCATATAATCATACAGATTAACATGGCGGAGATTCAGATGATCGCAGAGCCTTGCAGAGGATAACTCCGTGACCATGTTCCGCAATGAGGTGATTTCGGACATAGTTTCTGCCCAGTATGCAAAATCAGACACTTCAGGATGTTTCTTTTCAACTAATTGTAAAGAACTGCTGATCAATGTAATAGAATTTTTGATTTCATGGAAAATATTTAGGTAGTCCTCGCTATTTAACAAAATTTCACCCCGGTCTCATTCAGATTTTCACATTAGACAGTCACAGTTTAGCACCAATACAGGGAAACTGCAATCATTAACGAATTACAAAATTCGACAACATAATTTAATATTAAGAAAGAAGGATAAAAAAATGAGAGATGAAAATTGTATTTTCTGTAAAATTATTGCAGGAGAAATTCCATCCAACACAATCTATGAGGATGATAAGTTCAAGGTGGTTTTAGATGTGAGCCCTGCAAGCAAGGGACACGCGCTGATCCTGCCAAAGGATCATTATGCAGATCTGTATGAGATTGATGAAAATGTAGCAGCAGACGCCATGAAGCTTGCAAAGAAACTCACGATCCATATGACAGAGGTATTAAAATGTGATGGATTCAATCTGGTCCAGAATAACCACGAGGTGGCAGGACAGACTGTATTCCATTTTCATATGCATCTGATTCCAAGATATCTCAATGCCAAGAACAATGATATTTTAAACTGGTCACATGAGACATTCTCACCGGAAGAAATGGCAGAAATCCGGGATTCATTAAAAATGAACTAATAAAGAGGATGAAGATTTAAGTTAAGTAAGTGAAGATGAAAAAACGACTGCTACACGAAAAATAAAAAATCCGTGCAGCAGCCGTTGAACGATTCATAAAATTTCAGGAGATCAATTTTTTGCCGCGTCATTGATCAGTGAGACAATCGTGTCAATAGATTTTTTCCCACTGCTTTTTTCCATGGCTTCCACATAACGATCCCTGTGGGAGAAAACATGGTCAATTGCCTCTAACAGAGCGGTGTTTGTCACAGCTTCCTCCTCTAATACATAGCTGTATCCGGAAGAACGGAAGGAGTTCGCATTCAAAATCTGGTCTCCACGGCTTGCAGCAGCAGAGAGCGGAATCAGAATATTTGGTTTGCGCAGTGCGAGCAGTTCACAGATCGCATTGGCTCCGGCACGGGAGATCACCAGTGAAGCAAGGGCAAACATGTCTGCAAGCTCTTTGTTGGCATATTCGAACTGTGCATAACCGTCAGTTTCATTTAAAGTTTCGTCAAGATTTCCTTTTCCACACAAATGGATAATATTATAACGTTTTAACAGTTCCGGAAGCAGGTCGCGGATAGCAGTGTTGATCGCGCGTGATCCGGTACTTCCACCAATGATTAAGATGACCGGTTTGTCAGTGTTTTCAAAACGGCAGAGTTTTACTGCGTTGGAAGGATTGCCATTCAATAATTCCTGACGGATCGGAGATCCGGTAAGAACTGCCTTTCCTTCCGGAAGATACTTCATGGTTTCAGGGAAATTGCAGCATACTTTTGTCGCACTTGGAATGGCGAGTTTATTGGCAAGTCCCGGTGTGATATCGGATTCATGGATGATCGCTGGGATTTTGCAGTGCTTTGCCGCAAGAACGACAGGAACAGACACAAACCCACCCTTGGAGAATACAACATCCGGTTTTATCTTTTTTAAAAGACGGATTGACTGGTAGTAGCCTTTGATTACTTTAAATGGATCAGAAAAATTCTTTACATCAAAATATCTTCTCAGTTTTCCGGAAGAAATTCCGTAATAAGGAACTTTCTGAGCCTCGATCAACCCTTTTTCGATTCCCTCGTAGGAACCAATATAGGAAATTTCATATCCCTCACTGCGAAGCGCAGGCATCAGGGCGATGTTCGGTGTTACATGTCCGGCTGTACCGCCACCGGTCATTACGATTTTTTTCATAAGAAGTCCTTTCTGTGCAAAAATGCGTCGATTCTGCACTTCAATTCTTCCATATTTATAATACCCATATGCAAAAAAGTCAAGAAAATGACTGTTCGTTTTTGTCGGAACTTGCGGTTGATTTACAGGGCAAGTCCCTTTTCAAATAAAGAAAACATTTTTATAATGGACTCATAAAATGGATGCCGGATCAGGGAAGTTTTTATTCCTTATTATATCCAAGCAGCCGGATCATCAGGAAAAAGAGGTCGTATATTATGGAAAAAATGTTTCAGATAATGGATTTTTATTCAGACGAGCTGCTTGTGGCGGCAGTATTGCTGCTCATTCTGCTCGAACTGGTCGCATTACATAAGATAAACCGCTGGAAAAAGAAGGAGAAAGAACAGGCACTTCTTTTTACAGAAACATTGAAAAATATATCGGAGAAACAGGAACTGCTCGCACAGGAGATCACGCAGCAGCCACAGGAAAAACAAAGTGATGAAAAAGTCTGCGGACACGCAGAAAAAGAGGCACCGGAAAAACTCCTCGATGCAGTGCTGACCGAGGTTTTCTCCTAAAACTTGACAACTTCATATCCGTTTGCTATAATCGCTCCTGTAACAAATCCGTAATAATTGTAACAATTATGAATAAAACACAACAAAGGTGTAATATTATTTAGTAATGACACTGATGGAGGTTTCTATGAATTTAAAGAAAAGAGCGGCAGGAGCAGTTGCAGTTGCCATGTCAGTGGTAGTAATGACCTCAGTCGCACAGGCTGCGCCAGCGGATTATAAAACAGGTGTGGCAGCACAGACAACAACGACGGACTTAGCTACAAATGGAATAGCAGGAATCGCAGTATCGATGAGCCAGTACGAGAGCGATGCCTACGAATATATTGAAATGGCAGATGCCAATGTGGAGCAGACCAGTATCGCACGCGTGACATCCGGTGAGGAAAATGATGCAGAAACAGCAGAAGATGCGTCAGAAGAGAGCGTCGCACAGGATGAAGCTGTGACAGCAGACGAAGTTACAGAAACTGCTGATGCTTCCACGGAGGACAGCGCACAGACAGAGGAAGAACAGATCTGGCAGAACTGTCTTATGGCAGATGTCAATGACTATTTATATGTCAGGGCTTCTGCAGATCCGGACGCACAGATCGTAGGAAAATTATACAAAGGTGATGTTGCCGAGATCCAGGAGACAGGAGACGCATGGACACATGTTGCATCTGGAAATGTAGACGGATATGTGAACAACGACTATTGTGTCACGGGAACAGAGGCACTTACTTATGCACAGCAGAATTTTGATACAGAGGCAGAGGTTCTTACGAACGGACTCCGTATCAGAAGCGAGGCAGATGAGAACGCTTCCGTTATCACAGCAGTTTCTGAGGGAACTACCTTAAAAGTAGATTCCAGTGTGGAAACAGATGATGAATGGGTTGCAGTTGTCTATGGCGGTACGACCCGTTATGTCAGCGCAGACTATGTGACAACTTCTTTAGCACTTGGCGAAGGTGTCACGATTGAAGAAGAACAGGCTGAATTGGCAAGGATCGCCGAGGAAGAAGCGGCAAAGAAGGCTGCACAGGTAACAGAGGTGACAACCGTGCAGAACGAGGCGGTTGAGGCGTCAGTAGATGATGTGACGCTGCTTGCAGCAATCATTCAGTGTGAGGCTGGAAACGAAGTTTATGAGGGACAGCTTGCAGTTGGCGCAGTTATCATGAACCGTGTCAGAGCGGGTGGCTATCCAAGTACAGTTCATGATGTAATTTATCAGAAGAGCCAGTTCCCACCTGCAGGAGCAGGAACGGTTGCAAGTGTAGCAGCAAGAGGACCAAAGCAGTCCTGCTTACAGGCAGCACAGGAAGCTTTAAATGGAACAGACAATACAGGCGGAGCAACATGCTTTCGGCGTGCAAGTTCAGGTCATGCAGGAGTTGTGATCGGAAACCATGTATTTTATTAAAAATAGGTTGAGGATGTCTTAAAGGGGCATCCTCAATTTTTTGTTTGTATTCTGTAAGCAAATATAGTAATATGGAACGTAACAGGGACAGAATCGATTCTGACTGCAAATGCGCATGGCGGAATAAGAATGTCTCTGAAGACAAAAAATAATACAAGCAAAATGATGGAGGGAATATTATGGGTTTACTTATCGCACTTGTTGTGCTCATTCTGGTTGCGCTTGCAATCGCAGTTTCATGTATTAAAATCGTGCCACAGGCCAATGCAATTGTTGTTGAACGTTTAGGAGGATATCTTACCACCTGGTCTGTAGGACTTCATTTCAAAGCACCATTTATTGACCGCGTGGCGAAAAAAGTTCTTTTAAAAGAGCAGGTCGTTGATTTCCCACCACAGCCGGTTATTACAAAAGATAATGTAACCATGCAGATTGACACCGTTGTATATTTCCAGATCACAGATCCGAAGCTTTATGCATACGGAGTTGAGAATCCAATCATGGCAATCGAGAATCTGACTGCCACAACACTTCGTAACATCATCGGTGATCTTGAATTAGATGAGACACTGACATCCAGAGAGACGATCAATACCAAGATGAGAGCATCTCTTGATGTTGCTACAGATCCTTGGGGAATCAAAGTAAATCGTGTGGAATTAAAGAATATCATTCCACCAGCAGCCATCCAGGATGCAATGGAGAAACAGATGAAGGCAGAGCGTGAACGTCGTGAAGCCATTCTCCGTGCGGAAGGTGAGAAAAAATCCACAGTCCTTGTTGCAGAAGGTAAGAAAGAATCTGCCATTCTTGATGCAGAGGCAGAAAAACAGGCAGCAATCCTTCGCGCAGAGGCTCACAAGGAAGCTACGATCCGCGAGGCAGAAGGTCAGGCAGAAGCTATTCTTAAAATCCAGCAGGCAAATGCAGACGGTCTGCGCATGTTAAAAGAAGCAGCACCGGATGCAGGTGTCCTTCAGTTAAAGAGCTTAGAGGCATTTGCAAAGGCAGCCGACGGAAAAGCTACCAAGATTATTATCCCTTCCGAGATTCAGGGAATTGCAGGTCTTGCAAAATCTGTTGTTGAGATCGGAAAAGAGAATTAAGCATGAAAAAACGAGGCTGCCGCAGGAAAAGTTTCCACGGCAGCCCTGTTCTGTTTTATAGAAAAGGACGGTAAGATATGAACTTAAAAGGACGTAATTTTTTAAAATTAATGGATTATACACCGGAGGAGATCTTATACCTGATCGACCTTGCAGCAGATCTGAAAAAGAAGAAAAAAGAAGGCATTTTACACGATAGCCTGATCGGAAAAAACATTGCACTGATCTTTGAAAAGACCAGCACCCGTACCCGCTGCTCTTTTGAGGTTGCAGCGCATGATCTTGGAATGCACGTTACATACCTTGATCCAAGCGGTTCCCAGATCGGGAAAAAAGAGAGCATCCCGGATACTGCAAGAGTATTAGGACGTATGTTTGACGGTATCGAGTACCGCGGATATGGTCAGGACATCGTGGAAGAACTTGCAAAATACGCAGGTGTTCCGGTCTGGAATGGTCTGACCAATGAATTTCATCCGACACAGATGTTAGCCGATATGCTTACCATTCGCGAACATCTTGGAACTTTAAAAGGAATCAAATTCGTATACATGGGCGATGCCCGCTACAACATGGGCAATTCCCTGATGGTAACCTGTGCAAAACTCGGTATGGATTTCGTAGCATGTACCAATAAAAAATATTTTCCAAATGATGAATTGGTAACATACTGCAAAAACGTTGCAAAAGAGACAGGAGCAACTATTACATTGACAGAGAATGTCGCAGAGGCAGCAAAAGACGCAGATGTTATCTACACAGATGTATGGGTATCTATGGGTGAACCGGACGAAGTCTGGGCAGAGCGTCTGAACGACCTGATGCCGTATCAGGTAAATAGGGCAGTGATGGATCAGGCAAAAGACACAGCCATTTTCATGCACTGTCTGCCAGCGTTCCATGATCTGAAAACAAAGATCGGAAAAGAAGTTTACGAGAAATTCGGCTACAGCGAACTGGAAGTGACCGATGAGGTATTTGAGAGTGCACAGTCTGTTGTCTTTGACGAGGCGGAAAACAGAATGCATACGATCAAGGCTGTTATGCTCGCAACACTGGCTGACTAAAAGCCCGGAATGCCTTCAGATAGACATAACTACGGATGTAAAATGCTATATCAGAAATATGGAGTAACACATGAAAACAGAGATACTTGCCCTGCTCCGCGAGACAGACGGATATGTCTCCGGGCAGGAATTATGTGAAAAATTTGGCGTTTCACGGACCGCTGTCTGGAAAGCGATCAACCAGCTGAAAGAGGCCGGCTATGAGATCGTGGCAGTCCAGAACAAAGGTTACCACCTTGTTTCGGTACCGGATATCTTAAGTGAGAGCGAATTGCAGAGCGTCCGTAAGACAAAGTGGATCGGTGAAAAAATTGCTTTTTTTGATGTGGTGGATTCCACAAACACCAGAGCAAAGCAGCTGGCAGAAGAGGGCGCGCCGAATGGAACCTATGTCATTGCGGAGCGGCAGGACGCAGGAAAAGGACGCAGGGGCAGAGGCTTTGATTCCCCGGCAGGTCAGGGAATCTGGATGACGCTGGTGTTAAAACCGGAGATTGATCCGAATCATGCTTCCATGATCACATTAGTGACAGCACTCGCTGTTTCAAAGGCAATCACAGATATGACAGGCAGACCAGCCGGTATCAAATGGCCGAACGACATCATTATGAGTGGAAAAAAAGTGTGCGGGATTCTGACCGAAATGAGCGCACAATTTGATTATGTAAACCATATTGTAGTGGGAATCGGAATCAACGTTCAGAACAAAAGTTTCCCGAAGGAGATTGAGTCTGTTGCGACTTCTCTTTTTATGGAAACAAAAGAACATTATCACAGGGCGGAACTGGTAGAACGGATCTGGGAAGCTTTTGAGCATTACTATGAGATCTTTTTACAGACAGAGGATCTGTCCGGTCTTGTGAACGAATACAATTCACATCTTGTGAACATGCATCAGCAGGTGAAAGTGCTTGATCCGAAGGAACCTTTTGAGGGAAAAGCCATGGGAATCACGTCGAAGGGAGAGCTGATCGTGGATACGTGGGAGAGCAGAAAACTTGTTTCCACAGGAGAGGTATCGGTAAGAGGAATCTACGGCTATGTGTGACAAACGCATTTATGCAAGCTAAAGCTTGCATGCAAAGAGTGAGAACTATGAAATGTCCGCCAGCCCAATATTTATAATAAACAGGAAAAGAAAATGAGTGAAAATAAGAAAATAAATAAAATCAAGCCACCAGAGGAACTTGTGCTTTGCGGCGCAAGTGCTTACAATCAGAAGTTCTATATCAATGAGAATTTTAAAAATCTTCCGGATGAGATCAAAAACCAACTGAAAGTCATGTGTGTACTTTTTTGTGCAGACATCGGCGGAATTCTCCAGCTTGTGTTTGACGAGGAAGGCAATCTGGAATTCAAAACAGCATACAACGAGGATGACCTGTTATATGATGACATCGGAAGCGGATTGAAGATCAAAGAACTTCGTCAGAAAAACGAAGATCTGCTCCGTGGACTGGAATTATATTACAAAGTAATTTTTGATAAATTAGAGGAATAGGAGAATTGAGATGATCATTACAATTGATGTGGGAAACACAAACATTACAGTAGGTGTATTCAAGGGAGACGAGATTGTAGCAAGTTTTCGAATGACAACGAAGATGCCGCGTACTTCAGATGAGTACGGAATGCTTCTCACTAATTTATTAGAGAAAAACAATATTCACTGTGACGAGATCCAGGATGCGATCATCGCATCGGTTGTTCCGAATGTGATGCATTCTTTGGAGGGGGCAGTGGTCAAATATTTAAACATCCGCCCAATCGTGATCGAACCAGGAACAAAAACAGGAATCCGTATTGTTACCGAGAACCCGCGCCAGATCGGTGCAGACCGTATCGTTGACGCTGCGGCTGCCTATGAGCTTTACGGCGGTCCGGTACTTGTGCTTGATTTTGGTACTGCAACCACATATGATCTCGTAGATGCAAACGGTGCGTTTGTATCCGGTGTCACAGCGCCTGGAATCCGTATTTCAGCGAAAGCACTTTGGGAAGATGCTGCAAAGCTTCCGGAGATCGAGATCAAAAAGCCGGACAGCATCCTCGCAAAAGAGACGATCACAAGTATGCAGGCAGGTCTGGTGTACGGTCAGATCGGACAGACGGAGTACATTGTCCGCCACATGAAAGAGGAGGCAAATTTAGGCGAGATCAAAGTAGTAGCCACCGGAGGACTTGGACGTATCATCGCAAACGAGACAACCATGATCGATGTCTATGATCCAAACCTGACATTAAAGGGAATGAACCTGATTTATAAAAAACAGAACCGTAAATCCGGCAGAATAAAATAATATAAGGAAAAATACAATGAATTCAATTCGAAAGCTGCAGATCGGAAATGTAACTTTAGAAAACAATTTAATCTTAGCACCAATGGCAGGGGTAACGGACCTGCCATTTCGCTTGCTATGCAAAGAGCAGGGCGCAGGGCTTTTGTGCATGGAAATGGTCAGTGCCAAGGCAATTCTTTACAAAAATAAAAATACCGAGGAACTTTTGACGATAGATCCGAGGGAAAACCCTGTTTCTCTGCAGCTCTTTGGTTCAGATCCGGATATCATGAGTGAGATCGCAAAACAGATCGAGGAGAGACCGTTTGATATCTTAGACATCAACATGGGCTGCCCGGTTCCGAAGGTCGTGAACAATGGAGACGGTTCTGCTTTAATGAAAAATCCGCTTCTTGCCGGAAAAATCATCGAGAAAACAGCAAGGGCGATCAAAAAGCCTGTGACTGTAAAAATCCGCAAAGGATTTGATGATGAGCATATCAATGCAGTGGAAATGGCACATATCGCCGAGGAGTCCGGTGCGGCTGCCATTGCGGTACACGGCAGAACGAGAGAACAGTTCTATTCCGGGAAAGCGGACTGGGACATCATCCGCCAGGTAAAAGAAGCAGCGTCTATTCCCGTTATTGGAAATGGTGACATCTTAACTGCGGAGGATGTGATCCGCATGCAGGATGAGACACACTGCGACGGATTTATGATCGCCAGGGGAGCCGAGGGAAATCCGTGGATCTTTAAACAGATTTTACATTACTTTGAGACCGGAGAAAAATTAGAGAAGCCGACTTTTCGCGAAGTGACAGACATGATCTTGCGCCATGCGAAAATGCAGATCGAATTCAAAGGTGAGTACACCGGAATCCGCGAAATGCGCAAACATGCGGCGTGGTATACGGCAGGGTACAAAAACTCTTCAAAGCTCCGCGCAAAAATCTGTGAAGTGGAAAATTATGAACAGCTTAAGGCATTATTTGAAGAGGTATTGGCATATAATAATTAAAAATCCGTGGAGGGACATCCGGAAATGTCATACTCCAACGTATTTCTTCGGGATTTTGTCCCTGTATTCGGACAGATCTTAAAAGAGAAAAACATAGCGCCGGAAAAACTGCATCTGGAGATTATCGATGAGGAATCCGTGGAAAAAAGTATCTTTGAGCCTGCGGGGGTGGATGAAGTATTAGAGCAGCTTGCGGATGAGTTAAACTACCTCACGGTCTATACGGACCGCCCGGCGCATTTTAGCGCATTTGCAGAACAAGTCTATGAGGACAACGGACTTATGCCTCTTTTTTTCTCAAAAAAACAGTTAAAATGCCACGCATCTTCCGGCATGGGAGGCGTGGCGGACAGAGCAGACATGCGGACCGAGGTGGGAGATACACTTGTTTTGGATTTTGAATGGGAAGGTTGCTGTTATTTCAACGTTCTGGCTCAGGGGAAAAAATACATCCCAATCCACAAGAAACCTTGGAAAATAGCCGAAAATCTTGACATCATAGTGCCTTTCGGTTATAATACTGTGATTGTCAAGAGCAGACAGAACAAGAAAAAAAAGCCCGGAAGAGACAGATTTGAAGAGGCATTCTACTCAGACTGAGCAGAAAGACAACTCGGGCACAAAAGCGTGCGAGAATCCCGCACATACAAAATCCGGCAATGCCGGAAAGGGAATAAGAAAGTAATTACAAAGAAGGGTAAACGAGATGGACAAGAAAAACATTCTGACTTATCAAGGACTTAAGAAGCTTGAAGACGAATTACAGGATTTAAAAGTAGTAAGAAGAAAAGAAGTTGCTGCTAAGATCAAAGAAGCAAGAGAACAGGGAGATCTTTCCGAGAACGCTGAGTATGATGCAGCAAAAGATGAGCAGAGAGATATCGAAGCTCGTATCGAAGATATTGAAAAAATCTTAAAAAATGCAGAAGTAGTTGTAGAGGAAGAAGTTGACCTCGACAAGATCAGCATTGGATGCAACGTTAAAATCTTAGATATCGAATTTGATGAGGAATTAGAATATAAAATCGTTGGTTCCACAGAAGCAAACAGCTTAAAAGGAAAAATTTCCAACGAATCCCCTGTAGGAAAAGCATTACTTGGCAAACAGGTAGGAGATATTGTAAAAGTTGAAACACCAGGTGGAGAGTTTGAGTACAAAGTACTTTCCATTCACAGAGCAAACTAAGACTGTTTTTTTAGTACACGTGATTTTGCTGAAGAAGGATAGAAAATATCTGCAAAATGTGGACGATCAAACAGCCATATGGAGGATGAAAATGGCGGAACAGAACAATCAGAAGGGCGGACAGGCAAAAGAGCAGGATATCAACCAGCTTTTAAAAGTACGCCGTGAAAAATTAGCAAACCTGCAGGAAGCAGGCAAAGATCCTTTTGTAATAACAAAGTATGACCAGACACATCATACAACAGATGCAAAGGCACTCTATGAGGAGCACGAAGCAAAAATTCTTGGCGACCGCAAAGCACCGGTAACAGAGGGCTTAAGCGAGGAGGAAGCTAAGGAAGTTATCAACAACGATTACAATGAACGCAGAGAGATCATGGATGCACAGCCACTTCATGTCTCAATTGCGGGACGTATGTTATTCAAACGTGTTATGGGAAAAGCATCTTTCTGTAACATTCAGGACAGAGACGGACGTATCCAGGTTTATGTGGCAAGAGATGCGATCGGCGAGAAATCCTATGCTGATTTCAAAAAATCAGATATTGGTGATATCTATGGTATCAAAGGATATGTTTTCCGTACAAAGACAGGTGAGATTTCCATTCATGCTGAAGAGATGACTCTGTTATCCAAGAGTCTTCAGATCCTTCCGGAAAAATTCCACGGTCTGACCGATACCGATATGCGTTATCGCCAGAGATATGTCGATCTGATCATGAACCAGGAGAGCAAAGAAGTATTCATCAAGCGTTCCAGGATCATTAAAGAAATCCGTAATTTCCTTGCAGAGAGAGACTTCATGGAAGTTGAGACACCAATGCTTGTATCCAATGCAGGTGGTGCTGCAGCAAGACCTTTTGAGACACATTACAATGCACTCGATGAGGATGTAAAACTTCGTATCTCTCTGGAACTTTACTTAAAGAGACTGATCGTTGGTGGTCTTGAAAGAGTATTTGAGATCGGCCGTGTATTCCGTAATGAAGGTGTAGACACCAGACATAACCCGGAATTTACATTAATGGAATTATATCAGGCATATACAGACTATGAAGGTATGATGGAACTGACAGAGAGCATGTTCCGTTATCTTGCAGAGAAAGTATGCGGTTCCACAAAAATTACTTACAATGGTATGGAAATCGATCTTGGTAAGCCATTTGAGCGTCTGACAATGAACGATGCGATCAAGAAATATACCGGAATTGATTTTGATACAGTAACATCTGATGAGGAAGCAAAAGCACTTGCAAAAGAAAAAGGTGTTGAGTTCGAGGAGCGCCATACAAAAGGCGATATCATCAACTTATTCTTCGAGGAGTTCTGTGAGGAAAAACTGATCCAGCCAACCTTTATCATGGATCATCCACTCGCAATCTCTCCACTTACCAAGAAGAAACCTTCTGATCCGGAGAAAGTAGAGCGTTTCGAGTTATTCATCAACACATGGGAAATGTGTAATGCATACTCCGAGTTAAATGATCCAATCGATCAGAGAGAGCGTTTCGCCCAGCAGGATGCAAATGCTGCAGCAGGCGATGACGAAGCAGAACATACAGACGAAGATTTCTTAAATGCATTGGAAATCGGTATGCCGCCTACAGGTGGTATCGGTTATGGTATCGACCGTCTGGTTATGCTGTTGACAGACAGCCAGGCGATCAGAGATGTTTTATTATTCCCGACAATGAAGAGCTTGGATAAATAAACCTAGTGTTTATGCGGGATTGAGGCATTTGAGTACGTCAAAGGACGCATTAAAAGACGTATTTTGGCATAGTCATTTACATCAGTATGAAAGAGTACACAATCTGAAAAGAATAAGACTCAATCGAATATGAACTACTAAGAGGACATTTTCTAAAGAAATTTAGAAGATGTCCTCTTTTTTGCGTTATGGAGAAAATACGTCATTTGTTATGAAGTCAAAGTGAAAGGAGCACAGCAATGGATGAATCAAAGAAAAAAGATAGATATGAGGATGCAAAAAAGTTTGTAAGATATTCAGATGGTGCAAAGATGTACAGTATGGGAATGACAAAATTTCAAGAAGTGGCTAAGGATGCCAAGGCTTGTTATAAGATTGGTCAGCTTGTACTTGTTAATACAGAAATATTGGATAAGTATCTTGAAACTTTTCATATTACAGATTCTGAGTTTTATAAGTAGGTGATGTTATGGTAAATACATTGAGTGGTTCAGTTAGTGCCTATAGAAAAGAAATTGTAAAACCAAGATTTATTCGTATTGATGAAGTAATGGCTTTATTAGATGTAACACGAGATGAGGCAATGGATATAGCATTAGCTGCTGGAGCAAGATATCAGCTTGCAAAGATTATATTAGTACATAAGGAAAGGTTGATGAAATTTATGAAACATTTTGCAAGAGTGCCTAGTTCAAACAAAATCGTAGAAAAGAAGTTTGTAAGAATTGGGGAAGCTTCAATGACATATAGCATAGGGCATCATAGATTTATTGAAATGGCTAGAGCAGCGGGTGCTGTATATAAGATTGGAACAGCTAAGGGAAATACTATATTAATAAATTTGGAAATTTTTGATGATTATATGGAGCAATTCAGAGAACCGCCAACAGAAATGAAACATCCATTGCCAAATGTGAAAGGAGACTGATGAATGAGTTACTCATATAAGTGCTATTCAGATACAAAGGATTTTATGAAAAAATTTGTAAATGCAGAGGAAGGAGCGATTATTTATGGGATAAGTAAATCTAGAATCATAGTAATTGCGAGAGAGGCAGGAGCAGTCTATAAAGTCGGTAATTCAGCATTAATCAATACGGAATTATTTGAAAAATATCTTGAACGATTCAGAGAGCCGGCAAGAGAACTGCCTAAGCATACATGGAACAAATTAAAGGAAATGACAAATACACCAAAAACTGGTGAAAATTCGTAAAAATACACCAGTGGTGTCACTTCCGTAAAATTAAAGTGCATTGTAGAATATCAATTGTCCAAGAGAGATTGGACATAACAATTGAATAATCAGTTACAGATTTGCAAAGTAGTTTGCACTGCAGAGTATCTGTAGGTAGTAAAATTACGGGGCATGTACCTGGAGGATGAAAGTCACAGCTATCATATTAGTAGTCTGATGGATTGAAAGATGAAGGGCGAGAAGCTGGATGGAAATCTGGTAAAAGGAATAGGCATGTTGCGTAAGGATAATTAACCACAGAGGGCGAGAAGTTCGTCCTTATCCTCAAAAGGCTAAAAGAGGAGATAGTGCTTCTGATAATTCAGAAGGGCGTCGTGAAACACATTTTGTGGCTCGTCTGTAACTCCCGGAGGTGAGAACACCTCTTTGTACACGGGGCGATATAGGAGTCTAGAAGACTGGCGTGTACCTACATGCTTAGCGTTAAGCATAGCCATGTAGACTATATCACTTCCAAATTCAAATTCTGTCTATATGGCAACTAATTTGAAGGAGGATAAAGTGGTGATGGGATTTAGCATAGCATTAATAATTATTGTTCTTATCGTATTGTATTCGTTAGCTAGGACGGCAGGAGAGTCGGACAGGACAATGGAACAGATAAGAGAGCAATCACTCCTTGGAAGGGAGGAGAGCTCTGGTGGGAACAGTTGAAAAAAGAGATAAGCATAAGAAACGCAGGTTTGTATCTCCAGAAGAAAAGCTTGAAAGAGAATTAAAAGATTGTATGCATTGTAGATTCTTCTGGGGACATAACAACAGATGTGCCAATGGAACATGTTGTAAACCATCTAAGAAAAAGGAACAGAAACTTCCGACGGAATGTGTCGGATGTCCATATTATCGAGGGAATGGTTATTGTTTTCCTTGTATGCGAAAGCTGATAGGAAAGTAGGTGGTTAAGATGTTCAAGTGGCTGTTTAAGAAGAAAGGATGTGCAAAACACATGAATAACAAGTTAGAAGTAATCGGCATTGATCATGGATGGTCAATGATGAAAACAATCTCTCAGGTATTTGTCACAGGAGTTAAGGAGATTACAACAACTCCGGCACTTTTCGGTGATGTACTTGAGTATGAAAGAAAGTTTTACAAGGTCGGAACTGTAAGGCAGGAAGTAAAGGATACAAAGGTCGAAGATGACAGCTTTTATCTTCTCACTCTTGCAGCAGTTGCTAAGGAACTTAAAAGAAGAGGTCTTGCAGAGGCAAAGGTATTCCTTGCAGTAGGACTTCCACTTACAAGGTTTGGAGCAGAGAAGAATGATTTTATCAAGTACCTGACAAAGAATAAGCGTGTAAGCTTCAAATATGAGAATGAGTCATATCATATTGAAATTGATGATGTGGCAGTATTTCCTCAGTGCTATGCAGCAGTAGTGGACAAGATTCCTGCTATGGCAAAGAAAACACTGATAGTAGATATTGGAAGCTGGACAATCGACATTATGCCGGTAATCAACAAGTCACCGGATGAATCAAAGTGTGTGACGATTCCAAAAGGTCTTATTACCTGTATGCGTTCTATCAATGAGC
>OGGF01000087.1_pt1 | contig 72424 bp, 61 predicted proteins | sample 1571211 | NCBI WGS metagenome assembly OGGF01 (sample SAMEA2582020, study PRJEB24529) | metagenome | biome: Human gut stool | place: China | collected 2011 | reverse complement strand
AAGGGCTTATAGCCCGCATCTCGAGCCACCCCTTGTAGGGGTGGTCGCGACTCTGTGAAAAATAAAGGAAAAGAGGAGAATAAAATTATGCCAAAAACAAAATTACAGGAAGTTGTTTTTACCATTTTGATGGTATTTGTCATGGTTTACGCCATGATCTGTTACAACATTGCACTGAATATGGGAGGAATGAGCAACATCGTATTCTTAAATGCATTTCATGAATTAGTGATCATGGGACCGATCGCATTTATTTTAGATTTCTTTTTATATGGAAGTCTTTCAAAAAAACTTGCATTCCGCATTGTGACACCGGGCGTGGATAAGCCAATCATGATTATTTTAGCAATTTCATCCATCACCGTATGTCTGATGTGTCCAACCATGAGCTTTTTTGCTACTTTATTATTTAAGAGTGCAGGAAAAGAATTTATTGCGGTCTGGTTTCAGACAACTGCTTTGAACTTTCCGATGGCGTTTTTCTGGCAGATCTTTTTTGCAGGCCCGCTTGTGCGTGCTATATTCGGAATGATTTTCAAGGAAAAAGAACCACAGGTCATGAAAGAAGAAGCGGAATACTTAGAGGGCGGAGAAGCCAGATAATCCTTAAAAGGTAATACTATGTCCGGTATTTGGAAAAATAAGTGCGGCAGCGCAGTCAGTAACAAAAATGAAAACCCAAAACATATTCCATTTTTTTCGAAAATCCAGTGAAATATGATACCACCATTTTTGCAATATTTTTGAAAAAATGCAAACCCATAGAACGCCTGCAATGCCAAAACCTAACGCAGAAACCAGACAGATATACCCACGGAAATTAAGAAAATATCCGCTGTAATCCCAGTAACGTAAATTCCAGAAGAGATCAAGAAACCATCCAATCACAAGTTCTAAACCGGAGCCTGAAAGGGCAGAGAGGAAAAAGATAGTGACAGGGTGGTTTTTCTTATGTTTTCCTGAAGAATCTGGCAATAATTCATGAGGGGATAATATAACCGAAAATAAAACTGCGCCAATCCCATAAACAGGCAGCCATGGACCGTAGAGAAATCCACGGTTTCGAAATGTTCCTTCTTTTACAAGGAAAATCAGAACCTCCCACACATAACCGCAGGCAGAGCCTGTGAAAAAGAAAAAAATCATAAGTGAAAGGATATTTTGTATTGTATTCTGCTCCGGTCTGCGGAGGCTGGTAAAATCCGGAAGGTGTTTTTGCTTTTTCATGAAATAAGTATGCTGCCGGAGAAGAAAATTATGTATGGAGTAATAAGAGAAATTTGAAATGAATAAGATGGCACACCTGACATTTGCTAAAATAGAAATAAGGAACATGAATCAGAAATGGAAATCTCAAGTGAAAAACGGAGATGAAAAGTAGAAAGCGGAAGTAGAAATCAAAAACGAAAATGAGAAATAGAAATCGAAAGTGAAAACCAGAAGTGGAGATCAGGAGCAAAAATGATTGACAGAGAAAACAGATCAGCGTATGATAAGAAACACTAATTTTCAGAATATTTTAAATAATACAATGCACGCTTGCGAATATTCTGTTGAATAAAAACAGGTTTTGGGAGATGCTTTGAGAGATATCAGGAGGGAGAACGAATGGATTTACAATTAGTGAAAATGAGTGAGAAATTCAAGCCACAGCTTTTTGATATGATGGATGAATGGACAAAAACCGGGGAAACCATTATTCCATGGGCAATCCGGAAAGTAGATTATCATGATTTTGATGCCTATCTGAAAAGTCTGGAAGAATCGGAGCCAAAAGAGGGATATGTACCTGCATCCACTTTTTTCGCATATGACAGGGAACGCAATATTCTGGTTGGAGCAGTGGATATCAGACATTCCCTTAACGAAGCATTATTGTTAGATGGAGGTCATATCGGAGACGGCGTGCGTCCTTCGGAACGAAGAAAAGGATACGCCACAGAAATGATCGCTTTAGCATTAGACGAGTGCAGAAAGCTAGGTATCGAAAAGGTACTTATGGTATGTAATCAGGAAAATACCGGTTCAGCGAAAAGTATCAAGAACAACGGGGGAGTTCTGGAAAATGAGATAAACGTAGAGGGCGAGACGGTACAGCGCTACTGGATACAGTTGTAGAGGTTATGATCAACTGCTAAGGTTACGATCAACTTTAAAAATTGCGTGCCAATTAAGAAAAACTATGCTACAATGAAACGAGCGGTAATTCCATTTGGCAATCCAGATAAAATGGAACTATCAGAAATGCTGTTCTGACATAAATCAGGACATTACAGAAATGAAAATACAGGAGGACAAAGGGCTGACTATGGAAAATATTTTTTCCCAGGAAAAAGTAATCGTCATCGACTTCGGCGGTCAGTACAACCAGCTGGTTGCAAGACGTGTCAGAGAATGTAACGTTTACTGTGAAATCTATTCCTATCGAACAGACATCGAGCAGATCAAAGCCATGAATCCAAAGGGAATCATTTTGACCGGAGGACCAAACAGCTGCTACGAGCCGGATTCACCAACCTATACCAAAGAATTATTTGAACTTGGCATTCCGGTTTTGGGACTTTGCTATGGTGCACAGTTAATGATGCACGTGTTAGGAGGCAAAGTTGAGAAGGCACCGGTGCGTGAGTATGGTAAAACAGAAGTAATGGTGGATACAGCATCTCCATTATTTGGAAATGTGGCACCGACGACCATCTGCTGGATGAGCCACTTTGATTATATTTCAAAACCAGCACCAGGTTTTAACATTGTTGCACACACGGCAGACTGCCCGGTTGCAGCAGCAGAAAACAGAGAAAAAAATTTATATGCGATCCAGTTCCACCCGGAAGTACTGCACACCGAAGAGGGAAGCAAAATGCTCCACAACTTCGTAAGAGGCGTGTGTGGATGTGCCGGAACATGGAGAATGGATTCTTTCGTTGAGAGTACGATCAAGGATATCCGAGAAAAAGTCGGTGATGGAAAAGTACTACTTGCATTATCCGGTGGTGTAGATTCCTCCGTTGCAGCGGGACTTTTATCCAGAGCCATTGGAAAGCAGCTTACCTGCGTATTCGTTGACCACGGTCTTCTCCGCAAAAATGAGGGAGATGAAGTCGAGAGCGTATTCGGACCAAACGGTCAGTTTGACTTAAATTTCATCCGTGTCAATGCACAGGAGAGATACTACAACAAACTTGCAGGCGTTACAGAGCCTGAGCAGAAACGTAAGATCATCGGAGAGGAATTTATCCGTGTATTCGAAGAAGAAGCAAAGAAAATCGGGGCTGTTGATTTCCTTGCACAGGGAACCATCTATCCGGACGTAGTGGAAAGTGGACTTGGCGGTGAATCTGCAGTGATCAAATCCCACCACAACGTAGGAGGACTTCCTGATTTCGTTGATTTCAAAGAGATCATCGAGCCACTCCGCAACTTATTCAAGGACGAAGTCCGCAAAGCAGGTCTTGAACTTGGCATTCCGGAGAATCTTGTTTTCCGTCAGCCATTCCCGGGACCAGGACTTGGAATCCGTATCATTGGTGAAGTAAATGCAGAGAAAGTCCGCATTGTACAGGATGCCGATTACATCTACCGCGATGAGGTGGATAAAGCAGTTGCTGCCTACAAAAAAGAGCACGGCAAAAATCCATCCTGGATGCCAAACCAGTACTTTGCAGCCCTTACCAACATGCGTTCCGTTGGTGTTATGGGTGATGAGAGAACTTACGACTACGCAGTTGCACTGCGTGCAGTCAATACGGTTGATTTCATGACAGCCGAGTCTGCCGAGATTCCGTTTGCAGTACTTCAGACGGTTATGAGCAGAATTATCAATGAGGTACGTGGAGTCAATCGAGTATTTTATGATCTGACGAGTAAGCCACCAGGAACGATTGAGTTTGAGTGACGGACATGTTCAGGGGCAAAGTCATTTATCCTGAAAAGGGCAAAGTGGACTATCCCCAAAAACAGAATATGAAGATGAATAAGGCCTTGTTTGGAATCATTTATGGGATTCCAAAAAGGTCTTTTTTCATCTTCATATTATAGGAGATTAACCTTGTAAATACAGGCGTTAGAGAGTATTTAGTATCAATGGTTATCTTCTTAATTCCCAGATTTATGAGAGTATATTCATTTTTGGGAAGCTGTTTTTTGGAGGATAATTTACTTTGCCTTTTTTGATAGAAAAAACGATAATCGTATTTGCCTCTAGACAATTGTGATGAACTGGGGTTTGCTATCATGCCGGCAGAGTACAGCAGAAATCCTAAGAATATCAGCAGAGATAAATGGGAAAAAGAGATGTCCATGAAAGAGATAATTCTCAGGGATGCAAAAATGTGTGCATATGCTGCCTGGAATGTGGAGCATTTTAAATATCTGATGAAACGGCTAGGATATGTATTCAAGAAAGACGCGTGGATGGAGGTGCAGGCACCGGGATTTCGGTATTATCATAAACTGGCAAAGCTGGACGAGATGTTTTCAGAAGATATGTTACGGCATTATGTGGATATGCCCTGGATGGCAAAGCCTTACTTTTATTCGTCGGATATCAGGGGACTACACAGGGCGAAGCTGTCACCATTCCAAAAGAAGTTTTATGCAAAGCTATACAGATTAAGGGTTATAGAACAGAAGCGTTTTGTAGTTGGTGGAGCAAAGTATGCAGAGGATTTGAAGAGGTTTCATCAGTTACAGGATGAATATCTGCTGCTTGTGAATAATGACATCAAAAGTATTGTGGAGCTTGTGGATTTCATAAGTGAGAAAGAAGATAGGATTCAGCAGATTGAGGACAGGCAGAAGGAGATATACAGAGAAAGTTCTAGTCGGAAACGCAGTATAAAGAATGAAGAGCAGTACCGGGAATATCAGATATGGCACATGGAAGTGCAGGAAGAACTGGATGAGCTGAAGCAGGAGAAGAGAAATGTTAAGAGGCAGATACAGCTTGCTGATGACATTATAAAAGAAGATTTGTATACGGCTTATTATGCGGTGTCGGGGAAGGAGGAGATTGTTGCTGACAGGGATGTTGAGATACCGGGGATGGAAGAGAACACTGAGGTTGAGAAAGCAACGGCAACAGTCGTTGAGCCTGATGCAAATGTTGAGGTAATGAATCTTGACAATAATCAGAATGATACGTCTGTAATGCCAGATATTCGTAATGTGTCTGATGTAAATACGACAAGAATGGATGAAGATATTACTGACGTAACAAATAAAAGTGAATATGTGGAAACTAGAGAGACTGAATCTGTGGACAAAGCTGGCTGGATTGTTAGTAGAATATTAGAGCTTGGTGGTTATGAGAATGTCAGTGATTCTGTTAAGGCAGATGTATTTCGATTTGATATAGCTGATGTGAGTGGAAGTATAAGGCTGTTTTCAGATGTGATGAAAAGGTTGGGGACAAAACTGGATGGAGATGAACTTTATGAGGAGTTTCATAGAATTTATGATGAGAGTGTCGATAGAGATGCCGGTAAGGATAAGGCGGAAGATAAGATGTGGAATAGTGGCAGAGGAAGATGATTCCTCTGCCTAATATTTAAATCAAGAAGGATGTATAATGGAATGCTAAAGATATATTAAATACTAATAAATCATATTTAAACAGTGAAATATCAGTTGAGGGAAACAGTTGTTCGTGATATAATTATTTTGTTATTTTATACATTTTAGAATCGGAGGAAGAATATGTCTGAGACTAATGAAAAATGGTCTAATTTAGAAGAAACCGCAGAATATCTAGGTGTAACGAAAGATACCATAAGAAATTGGATAAAAAAAACAGATATACCGGCTCATAAGATAGGTAGACTTTGGAAATTTAAATTTTCAGAAGTAGATGAGTGGGTGAAAAGCGGAAAGAGTGCATTGTAGAATTGGTAAGTTATGGAGGATAAAGAATGTATATTCCAACTAAGAATGAATTAAAAATAGCAACTATAGATGTTTTAAAAGAAAAAAACTCAGAATGTACAACAGAATATATTAATGATCAGGTAGCAAAACACTTGAATTTATCAGAAGAATATTTGTTATCAGAAGATGAAAATGGATTAGGAACGGCATATAACTACAGGATGAGATGGATTAGAACTGAGCTGAAAAAAGAAGGCAAGATAATAAATATTAAACGTGGAATTTGGAGAATAGCATGATAACAAAAGATAATATGGTATATATACTTAAAAGAGCGGAATTAAAGAATATAACAGAACATCAATTAGAAGAGTTTATTAGTGAATTTGATCTTGATGATAAGGGAAATGTGTTAATTCCATATCAGCATAAAGGATATACTTGTAACGATAAGATGGATTTGTTTATTAATTCTGACATACAGGCAATTAGCTTTTTCTCGGGTTGCGGCGGTTTAGATATTGGAACTCAATTAGCAGGGGTTAAAGTGCTGTCCAGTTTAGATTTTTATGAGGATAGTGTAAATTCCCTTAGAAAAAATCCATTTTTTTCACATAGTGAACATTTTTGTGAAAATATAAATAATGTTAATGGAAAAGATTATATCAATATTATAAAAAAGAATAATCCTAGTAAGCTGCTTATTGTAGGGGGACCGCCATGTCAGCCGTTTTCTAAAGCGGGTTATTGGGTAAAAAACGAAAATAGGAAAGCGAACGATGATCCTAGAAATATGATAGAACCATATTTTAGATTGATTTCCGAAATAATGCCAGATGGATTTGTATTAGAAAATGTTGAGAGTATACTTCATCCATCGAATCGACCAGCCGTTGATGTAATAGTAAATAATATGGAAAAGCTTGGCTATAATTTTTCTATGCTAAAGACAAATGCAGCAGACTATGGAATACCGCAAAAAAGGAAAAGAGTTTTTTTTATTGCTACAAAAAAGAAGATAAAGGCTAGTATTGTACAGACTCATGGAGATAATAAGGCTATAAAAAATAATCCGAAACTTCTACCATATGAAAGGGTAATTGATTGGATTGGAAAATTTGATGATGAGTTATACTATTGTGATGAGCAAGTTGATACAACAGGAAAATGGAATCATGAGTTAACTTGTATTCCACCAGGAAAGAACTATATTGCGTTATCGGAAAAAGCAGGTTATCCTAATCCGGTATTTATTGCGGGTAAGCGTTATTGGAGTTCTTTATTAAAACTACATCCCTTACATCCATCTTGGACAATTATAGCTAGTCCTGGACATTGGGAAGGTCCATTCCATTGGAATAATAGACGATTATCTATACGGGAATGTGCTGCAATACAAACATTTCCAGATGATTATGTTTTCTATGGCAGTGAAAGATCTGCAAGAAAACAGATAGGAAATGCAGTTCCGCCATTATTGGCAAAGAAAATTATCGAGGAATTATGTAGGTGGATATAATGAGAAAACCAAAAGTTGTAAGTTTATTTTCTGGTGCAGGAGGACTTGACATAGGATTTAAAAAAGCAGGATTTCATACAGTTTTTGCGACTGATGTATGGGATATTGCATGCAATACACTTAAAGCTAATAATATGGCAGACGAAGTTATTTGTAATGATGTAAGAAAGATAAATTTTGATGAAGTTGTTAACAAGTATGGAGAGATTGATTGTGTTATTGGAGGTCCTCCTTGTCCGCCATATAGTCAAACTCGTCATTATTTGGTGGGCAAATCGGATGGACTCAATGATGAAAAAGCAGGATTTGCGGTTCCTGAATATTTTAGAGCTATTGAAGAAATAAAACCGCGAGTGTTTTTCTTTGAAAATGTAGATGGATTCACATTTAAGACACATACGGAAGCATTTGATTTTTTGAAAGAAAGAAGTTATGAATTAGGGTACAATATAACATACAAAGTAGTTAATTGTGCAAATTACGGAATACCACAAACAAGAAAAAGATTTATATGTGTCGGCATAAGAAATGATGTTGGTGAGAAGTTTGATTTTCCTTTTGAAACACATTCCGAGAATGCAAAAGTTAAAGGTACATTGCCATGGGTAACATGCAAAGATGTTATAGGAGAGTTTGACAATATAACAGAAGAAGAAAAATTGCAGAGACCTGGATCTAAAGATTATGATTTGTTTGTTAATATTCCACCAGGAGATAATTATTTGTATTATACAGAAAAGAGAGGATGTAACGATCCTAAATTTAAATGGAAATCAAGATATTGGACATTTTTATTAAAGTTAAGTCCAGATAGACCATCCTGGACATTACAAGCAAGTTTTTCTAATAATCAAGGTCCTTTTCATTGGCGCAATAGATTTTTACGAATAGAGGAAGCAAAAAGGATTCAGACATTTCCGGATCAGTATAAATTGATGGGGGATTTTAAGCAACAGTGGAGGCAAATTGGGAATGCGGTGCCATCATTAATGGCAGAAATTGTCGCAAAAAAAATAAAGGAGGAATATTTTAGTGAGTGATGAACAAAAAAATGTTGATGATGGAAAACGTTGGCAGGTTGATTATGATTGTAATTTAGTGTGGGAGCAAACAAGTAAATCAAACACTAATCTAAATGAATTGAAAAAATTATTTGGATATGCAGAACGTTTTTATGACATATTACCATCAAGCTTTGAAAAATCTGATGGTCCTTATTATAAGATAATATTGAAACCAAAGGATAATTGGTCAAGTATCCCCGATATGGATGATAATCTCAAGCGTAATTTTTATGAAGATACTCAAGAAATTAATGTGGCTTTTTTGACAATATCAAATGATACAAGAGAGAATAATAAAAAAGGAAAAGAAAAAATTATTTCAAGTAATTTGAAAAATCATATTAATTCTATTAAATTACGCTGCCAGGGTAATTTATATTATGAGAATCTTAAGAATAAGGTTATAATAGCAAGATACTCGTATAACCAAAATGAAGATATAGATAAATCATTGTATATAGCATTTCCAGAGGAGGTTATTGGAAATGGACAGAAAAGCTATAGAGTTAAATGTCAGAATTTAAAAAAGGCTAGACGTTATGGTATATATGCAGATCAAAGCTCGGAGTATAAAGAAGTGGTTTTTGAGGCAGACAAATTAGGAATTTACATTGCTAACAGAGAAGTTTTACATGAAATGAGAGGTAATGTAGGAAATGTGCCTGATATTGATTTGATTCAAAATGGTGAACAAAAAACATGTTTACATTTTTTATATAATAGAATTATTTTTGGTGCACCTGGAACCGGAAAAAGCCATAAACTAGAGAATGATAGTAGATTGTTTGAAAATAATTTTGAAAGAGTAACATTTCATCCAAACTATTCATATGCACAGTTTGTTGGAACATATAAGCCAGTTCAGGATGAAAAGTCAGCGGATATTGTTTATGAATATGTTCCAGGACCTTTTATGAGGATATATGTGCAAGCACTTAATAATCCAAATGATAACTTTTTGCTTCTAATTGAGGAAATTAATAGAGCGAATGTTGCATCAGTTTTTGGAGATGTTTTTCAGTTGTTAGATAGAAAGAATGGAATAAGTGAGTATCCAGTTGCAACAACTGAGGATATAAAAAAGTATTTAATAAAAAAACTTAAATGCTTTAAGAAGAAAGATAGTATTGGAAATGAATCTATAAAAAGCTTTGATGAATTTTCGGATGATGATATAAAGAAATGTATGTATATGTGTATTCCATCAAATATGTACATATGGGCAACAATGAACAGCGCAGATCAGGGCGTATTTCCAATGGACACAGCATTTAAGCGTAGATGGGAATTCGAATATTTAAGTGTCAATGATGATGAGCAGGTTGCAGCAATAAAAGATTACGTCATACCAATGTGTTTTAAAGACAATAAAGCGGATCATTATATAGGATGGGATAGTTTAAGAACAAGGATAAATAATATTTTGACATCTGAAAAGTGTAAGGTTAATGAAGACAAGCTTTTAGGACCATTTTTTATATCCAAAAATATGTTAGACGAGATAAAGGATAATAAAGAGCAAATAGATGAATTAGAAGCAAAAGATGAAGCTTCTCGGACTGAGAAAGATAACGAAGCACTTAAAGATATGCATCAAAAAGAGAACAATTATATAAAAGCATTTGAAAGTAAAGTAATTATGTATTTGTTTGAAGATGTTATGAAGATGCGTCCAGAGAACATATTTATAGGTCATCATAAAAAGAATGGAAAGATGATTTTTTCAGAAATATGCAAAGCCTTTGAACAAGATGGTGAAGGTATATTTGGAATTGAAGATTTGGAAAATATATAAAATAAAGAGGAGATGAGAGACAATGACGAAAGGTTTCTTTCGTGAGAGAAAACATTATTCTTTACAGGAAATAGCAGACAGTTTAATTAACATCAATATGGAAGAAACCAGACGCATTGTCGGAATTCTTAAAAAATATGGAGTAGTTAAAGCTGTAAAAAAGAATAAGCCGGATTTTGATGATTTATCAAATGAAGATATTGTCTTGACTGATGTAATAGACAGCTCAAGCGATATAGAATATATATTTGATTATGTTGGAGTTGTTGTAATCGAGGGACAAGTTTTTAAATGTTATCCTAAATATATCAAATCAACAGAACATTTATTTGAAAATCTAAAGCAGGTTCTAAAAGTTATAAAAAAATACAATGCATCAGAACAATTGATTTATCTGTTTAATGGAGAAGATGATAGTAAGATTTTTAATAGATTGGCTGTATCTATTCATTTACTAGAGACATATTATGCAGATGGTTTGTACACAAATCAGAAAGATATAATTGAAACAAATGGAGAAGGTGAGATTTTATGGGATAAGACTATAAATGAGACCTTCGCAATTATACAGAATAACAAACCATATTATGTGGAATTACAGACTAAGAATACGATTGACAATGACTATGATTATTTTCGACGGCTACATGAATGTGTTCTTACACAATGTAGCAGAGAATTATCATATGCAGGACTTTTAGAATTGTTTGAATTGACAGAAGTTGAGCTGACACAAGAAGAACTGTCTGATTTTGGCGATGTGAGTTATATATTATATCGGTTGCAGTCTGAGATACAAACTCAATATATTACAAGGAAACAGAATCTTCTAAAAACAATATATACATATATTGCTAACGAGAAAACAGACAAAAATGATGTGAGCTATAGTTTATATGGAACTAATAGTTTTAACTTGGTTTGGGAAAAAGTATGTGCTGATAATTTTGGAAGTGTTCTAGATAAGAAAATAGTAGATCTTCCATTAAGTAATCAGGAATGGAATAAAGTTGACTATAAAGATAAAACATTAAGAAAAGTGATTAAATCACCAAGATGGAGAAAAACAGAGTTTCCGGATGTAGAAGATCCGAAGGTGGAAACATTAAAACCTGATTTGGTATGCATATATCCTGTTGATGAACAGAAAAAAGATTATTGCTTTGGAATATATGATGCAAAATATTATTGTATAGATTATCAAATACATGGAGATAAAGCTTTCATTAGTGGACAACCAGGCGTAGGAGATGTCACAAAGCAATATTTATATCAATTAGCGTTTGATGATTTTATTATGAAACAGGGATATAGATATGTGCAAAATATGTTTTTCTGTCCTGACGAAGTTGGAGATAAGCAGTATGGTTGGGTACAGATGGAAATTCTAAATCATGTTGGAAATAAAAGATTGGAAAATATAGCGGTTGTAAAATTATGTGCATCAAAGATGTATCAACTGTATCTTGATAATCAGACAATTAGTGAGCATGAGATTAATCAATATATACCAGATATAGGTAGACAGAAAATATCAGAGCAAAATTTTGCTAATCGAATGTTGGCATATCTTATGCGTATTACAAACGCTAGTAAAATGGCTGAGGAAAAACTTGAGATGAAAGCAGACCGAGGTAAATTGATATATCCTAGACAGATAAAAAGAGAACTGGGAGCAAAGATTATCTATGATGCTATCTGCCCGGTTGCAAGCAAAGCTTTTTATGGATTTAATCCGTATGAAAAAGAAAACTATGGCACTATGGTAGCAGAGGATATAGGCAATTCTTATGGAAGATGTAATCAGATTGCGGATGCATCTATTGAAATAGAGAAAAAGATAAAAGAGTTGTCGGAAAAGGAACTTCAGGATGAAAAGGTAATTATAGATATTCTCAGGAAGTGTTTTGAGGATAAAGAAGATATAGCATCTATGGTTGAAGGTGATAACTTGGAGCTGCTGGCTGAAAAAGTTATGGAATTGATTATGGAAGTGTATTTGTAGAGAGGTGGTGAGTTGCTTATGAAAACGATAGAGTTGGTTAGACCCATGGTGCCAAATAATAAAGAAAGAATATTTGATATGATGGAGCCACTTGTAAGACTTGAAAAAATAGATGCTGCAGAATATGAACGAATTGTGGGAGAGTGGGCGTATTCATATTTAAAAGAAAGCAAAGATTATTATGATGTTGTTTTGATGGGCGGTTCATCTGACGCAGGAAGAGATGTGGTAGCATATTTAGATGATATCTATAATAGATATGATATTTATCAATGTAAGCATTATGATGCTCCACTTACACCATCTCAATATTGGATAGAGTTTGGAAAATTATGTTACTATACATATGTGGGAGAATATAAAATTCCAGAAAAGTATTATATTGTAGCTAGTAAGGGTGTAGGAACAAAACTTAGAAAATATATTGAAAATCCTGCAACGATAGGACCAGAGCTAATTAAGCAGTGGGATAAACACTGCGGCGGAAAAAAACAAATTTTATTTGAAGGAATAAACTTAACAGATGAATTTAAAAAATATATAGAGCAGTTTGATTTTTCTATTATAAAAGATGTATCGCCAATAAAATTTTTAGAACAATTTAGTCAAACAAATTGGTACAAATATCATTTTGGTGGGGGCATAAAAAAACGTCCAATGCCAGTAAAACCTGATGAAAGTCTTTCACAGGATGAAAAGAAATTGCCATATGTGCAACAATTGTTAGAAGTGTATTCTGAAGAGGATAATTATTTATATGGAGATGATAATGAATTAAAGCGTAACACCAATTTATTTAATCATTTTACGAGACAGAGAGAAGGCTTTTTTTCTGCACAGTCACTAAAAAGATTTGCACGTGATGAACTTGTGGATGAAGGGGAGTACGAATCGTTAAAAAAACAAGTTGAATTTGGTATAGCAGATATATATGAAAAAAGCTATGAATCGAAATTGGAAAGAGTAAAGAGTACAACTGGAAAAGCAGTGGAATTAGATTTGTCTAGTGCGGAAATACAGGATATAAAGGTACAAGATAAAAATGGAATGTGTCATGAATTAGTTAATGATGGAAGGCTTATGTGGAGTGATGGGAATGGAGATATATAATTCAAAACAAGAAATAGGTTGTCGAATTTTATTAATATTGGTTTGTACACAAAAAAAGATGCGGGCGGAAACATTGACTATATATGACTATTTTTCAGTTCATATAGATGATATATATTCTGATAAATTATGTTTGCATCCAAGTAATCCAAATCATTCATCTGAACTTCTTGTGAGAAATTTGATGGTTCGTAACGCACTATCTTTTTTGGTATCTAAAGGTCTTGTGCAGATAGAATTATCAGAATTTGGTATTCGTTTTTATGCAGACAAATTTTCAGAGAATATAAGTCATATGCTGGATTGCAATTATTCAAGGAAATATGTTGAATATGTAAGATGTGTAGATGAGTATTTTGGAGAAAGAACAGAGTACGAGATACATAAATATGTTGAAAAAAATATGAAAAATTGGAAAAGTGATTTAGAAAGGGGTGAAAAAATATGAAGTCAAAATTCATTTTAAAAAGATTGATTTTAAGAGGAGAAAATAAGAAAGATGCATGTCTTAATTTTGAAAAAGGATTAAATGTGATTGCAGGAGCCTCTGATACAGGAAAATCTTTTGCGTTTGAGTGCATTAATTTTGGATTTGGCTCTAGTGATGTGCCTGAGTTACCACCAGAAGCAGATGGATATAATAGTGTATATCTTGAAATAGAGACTTTTAGTGAAAATATATTTACAATACGGAGAGATTTTAATGATAAAGATAATGCATATTGGATATATTCGGATATTGATAATATAAATAAAGATACATCGTTTGAAAAGATAAAAGCGGAGAGCAAAACAGATAAGAATATATCAGAAAAAATTTTGAGTATTTGTGGGTGTAGCTATAAGAATTTATTAAAAAAAATTACTACAGGTGAAACAAAAAAATTTACATTTAGAGATTTTATACCGCTCATAATGGTAAATGAAGGAAGGATTACTCAAAAATTTTCACCAGTACATAGAACAAGCACAAGAGGTAATACATTAGCGATAAGTGAGTGGACAGCTTTTCAGACAATTATCACGGGAGAAGATTACTTAAAAGTTAAAAAAGCTGAATCGCCAGATATTATTAAATCTCATATAAAGGGGCAAATTCAGGAATTAGAACTATTATGTGCAGATTTACGGACTGAAATAGAGAAACTGAAGGTGGCAGTAGTAGGTACGTCTATTGATGATTTGGATAAAAAAATTGAAGAATTGGAAAACCTTATAGATGAGAAAAAGGAGTATTTACTAAGTAAAGAGGAAGAATATGGTATTCTCGTAAGACAATTAAAAGAAGTTGATTATGAAAAACAAAGAATATCAGATAATGTGCGTAAATTTCATTTGCTTATGGAAAATTATAAATCAGATATTGAGAGATTGGAATTTATAGAAGCGGCACATAATGTAACAGGGCAACTGTTGGATGTAGAATGTCCAGTATGTCATGCTATTAGTCAAAATATAGTGGATGTTAATCAAAAATCTTTGTGTCAAATAGCATTTCATGCAGAAAAAAGAAAAACAGAGCTTTTGATGGAAGATTTGAAAGCAACATTAGAAAATGGTGAAATTAATAAGGAAAAAATTGAAATTGAGAATAGGGAATTAATAGATAAAATTAATAGACTTGTAAGTGAGATAAATGAAAGTTTAAGACCAGTTATAGATTCAAAACTTGAGGAAATAAGCAACTTGTTAGAAAAAAGAGAACTTTGGAGTGCATTATATACAACTGATTCCAAATTAAAAAAGTATGAAGATAGGATTGACGAATTGAGTAGTCAAGAAAAGGCTGCAAATAAGTCAAAAAATAGTATTAAAGATATTCCTGATGAAAAAGTAGAAAAGCTTTCTGAAATAGTAAAAAAAATATTGACTTCATGGAATTTTATAGAAAAAAATTCTGTAGTTGAATTTGAAAAAAATAATAAAGATCTTCGTATAGATGGAAAGAATAAACAACTATTTGGAAAGGGAGCTAGGGCAATTATTAATTCAGCTTTTTTGATTGCTTTAATGAAATATTGTTATGATGACAAACTTTGCCATCCGGGTATAATAATTTTGGATACACCTCTTACTACATTTAAGGAAAAAGATAAAGTTGCGAAGGAAAAGGATGAGAGTGTTGGGAAAAACATAAAAATGGCTGTATATGAACAATTAGCAACATTCGCTAAAGAGTATCAGATAATTATTTTTGAGAATGAGGAGCCGGCAGAAGAATTAAAGAGCAATATTAATTATATTCATTTTTCGGGTAATTCTAATGTCGATAGAAGCGGATTTATACCGCAATAGCTTTTTAATAAAAATATGAATATACTGGATTTAAACAATGCTTGTAAATGAAAAAAGTTTGATAAAGTGTCGATTTAATATGAAGATAGGAGAATTTGTAAAATTGTAGACAAGTTAAATGAACGGAGGAAAGTAATACATAATGCAAGACAGAAAGCCAACCACGCAAAAAAGATTAATGCAAGAATTTCAACAAATAAATGCTGATGTAGCGGAAGAAATTGATATAAAGATAAAAACAAAAGTTTTAGCGTATGAATCAAGTGATTTTAATAGAGATATATCTGAAGAGATACAGAAAGAAATAAAAAAACATACTAAAGTGAAAAACTTAAAGCTAATTAAAAAGAAGAGCAATAAACTTGCAAAAGAATATTTAGAGAATAATAGAATTTGGATTTTACAAGAGAACTGGTATTGCTTATTGGCTTATTTTATTACAATAGCAACTATGATATTGAGATGTGTGGAAGTGGAAACAAAAATGAATGATATAATTTCATTTGGTATATATTTTATTACATTAATATTATGGACACTTATAGTAAAAAGAAAAGAATTTATGAGTTCAAAGATGGAAAGGTTTTTTATAGCATTTAATAATCAGGCACCTTGTATTATAGTTATAAGTTCAATATTGTTTTATTTTGTAGTTTGCGTATGCACTTGTAGGTATATATGGGTTGCAGTTATTGTCCTATCTTTTTTGGGATGTATGTTATTCACATACTTGTGGTACAAAAGAGAAAAAATATATATGGATACATGATAAAAAATGTAAATAATTTCAACAAAGAAAATTAGATAAGAAAAATTATAGGAAGGTGAATGCAATGACGATTGAAGAAATTTTATCAAAGGAAGAAAATCAGACATTTGATAGAAAAAGTATAAATATTTCTTCAAAGGATTTAGCAATACCGAATGTTGCATTTGCTAATGCAGACGGTGGAGATATTGCAATAGGTATAACTGATAAGACGAGAAGAATTGAAGGCATTGATTTTGAAACCAAGAAGTTAAATGAACTTCTAAGAGTGCCATTTGATTTCTGCAATCCGACTATTAAAGTTGGAATAGAAAAAGTTCCGTGTGTTGATGAAAAGGGAAGAGAGAATCATGTACTTGTAATGCATATTGATGCAAGTCCACAAGTGCATGCAAATCAGGCAGATGATGTATTCTTAAGAGTTGGTGATAAATCTAAATTGCAGACATTTGAGGAACGTCTTCAGCTTAATTATGATAAGGGAGAACGGTACTTTGAAGATAAGGCTGTGCCTGATGCTGCGATAGATGATATAGATATGGACTTTGTAAAAGAATATACAGATAAGATTGATTATGGGAAAAGTCCATTGAAATATCTCAAAGAAAACAAAGGGTTCATAAAAGAAAAAGATGACGAGATTCAAATTAGTACAGCTGCAATTTTGTTATTTGGAAAGAATCCGCAAAATTTCTTTCCTCGTGCAAGGATTCGTTTTATACGTTATGAGGGAACAGAAGAAAAATTTGGAACAGAAATGAATGTTATAAAGGATGTCATCTTTGAAGGCACACTGCTTAATATGATAAATGAAGCAATTGCATATTTGGATACGCAGGTAAAAGAAAAAACATATCTTGGACCGGACGGAACATTTGTTACAGATGAGGAATATCCTAAGTTTGTCAGACAGGAATTGATCGTAAATGCAGTTACTCATCGTGCTTACAGTATTACCGGTACGGATATTCAGATAAAAATGTTTGATGATCATATAGTAGTTGAAAGCCCGGGAAAACTTCCGGGGCTTGTAAGAGCGGACAATATACGTTTCACATATTTTTCCAGAAACCCTAAGATTGCAGAGTTTTTAAAGAATTATAAATTTGTAAAAGAATTTGGAGAAGGTGTCAATTGTATGTGTAATGAGTTGGAGCAGGTGGGATTAAAAGATCCAGTTTATTATACAAATGCTTTTATGTTGCAGGCGGTTATTTATAATTCAAAAGTTGGAAAGACTATTGTTGAGAAAACCGCTGATTCATTAAAAAAATTGGCTGTTGCAGTCAATAAGTCGTTGATTGATTACTAAAAGCCGGCGATTGGAGAAGAAAAGTCGGCGATTGAGCAACAAAAATATAATGAACCTTCGAAAGCAAATATTCTTAAGGTGTATGATGAAATAGAGAAAAATCAGATTTTTGGCACAAAAGAAATAAAAGAAATTCTTGATTGCTCACCATCCACAGCAAGAGCAGTCATGACAAAGCTTAGAGGCATGAAAGTTGTTAAAGCGGTGAATGGTAAAGGAAAGGGAAAGTATGTATTCATAGAATAAAAATGAGGTATAGAGTATTCCTAAATGTAAAAGCTCTATGTGTTGAAGTCATGAGAATGTAAAAACTGAATTGATTAAAGGCACAAATTTGGTTTAAGTAACTCTTATAATGAAGATGGGGAATGTCATAGAAAATGTCGTAGAAATGTCATAGAAATTTTGAAAAAAATCAAGTGGCTAAAATCAGAATATTCTAAGAAAAAGCTTTCTAAAGAGAGACGCTTAAAGAGCTTTCTGAAAACGAATATTTCAAAGTTAGTCTCAACGAAGTCTCACGAGATTTGAGACTAAGTGAGACTCTATGATATAGCAAAATGTGATAAAATCCGGATTTACAGGTGAATTATAAAGTTGTAGTCTCAAGACAGTCTCATTTTTGAAATCGTTTGTTGAGACTAACATGAGACTGAGGAGGTTCAAAATCATGGACATAAGTAAAAAAGGATTGGAAGCTATTTCGAGAAATATTATCAGGCAGGAAAATTATATGGAAGGTCTTGTTAAAGAGTATGTAAATTTTCTGAATGATGATAAAAAGCCTGCATCAGAGAAATTCTGGGAACTTGAAAACGGATAAAAGAAGATAAGCGTCATCCGGGTGTTATCATGGAGATGAGTAAATCAGAGGTAATAGGGGATATTGTTCGTCTCATTAGACTGAAAGTAATTACATATGATGATTTATCAGAATTCAGTGGAGAATTGAGGCGGGAAGTGAAAAGAATACTTGAGATGAATAGATAATGACGGAAAGGGAGGTATGACAAATGCGTGATCCAATAGAGAATGTGGCGAGATTGCAGAAGCAGTTGAACAATCTGCAATTGGAGAATCAGGTATTAAAGAACATATTGGATAAAGCGGGACTGTCATATCAAAATGAACTGGCAAGTATAAGGAAAACAGATACGAAAGAGGATTTTGATCCAGAACAGGGTAAAAGGATTGTGCACCCCAAAGAGATTACAGACAGGATGGCAAAGCTCTTTTTCTCATTCTTTTGGGGAAGAACAGATGTATATGCGAAAAGAAATGTAAATAAAAACGGAGAGGTGGCATATTATCCGCAGTGTGATAATTTCTGGTCAGATAATTGCCATAGGAAATTAAATACACATATAGATTGTAAGGATTGCAAATACTGTTCATATACAAGATTAGACTTATCAACCATATTGATGCATTTGAGGGGAAACTCTTATGCTGCAAAAGATGTAATTGGTGTGTATCCATTATTTAGTGATGGAACATGTAGATTTCTGTTGTTTGACTTTGATAATCATGAGAAGAATGCAGAAAAAAGAGACTTTGCAAATACAGATGATACATGGATTGAAGAAGTCGAAGCTATGAGAGATATCTGCGCATTAAATGGGATAGAACCTTTGGTAGAACGTTCTCGTTCAGGAAAAGGTGCACATATATGGATATTCTTTGACAAGCCAATATCGGCGGCATTGGTTCGTAAATTTGGCTTTGCACTTTTAGATAAAGGTGCAGAGCAGGTGAATCTAAAGTCATTCAATTATTATGATAGAATGTTGCCAGCACAGGATTCCTTAGAAAATGTGGCAATAGGAAACCTGATTGCATTGCCATTACAGGAAAGGGCGTTGAAAGATGGCAATAGTGCATTTGTAGATAGTAACTGGAATGCTTATCCTGACCAATGGAATGCTTTATTAAGTAAAACTAAGCTTTCAGAAGAATTTCTGGAGAATAAGATAAGGGAATGGATATTTACAACGGATGACCTTGAAGCATCCAGTGATGAAGAAAATAGGGAAAAGCCATGGGATAGAATGAAAAATTTTGCAAAATCAGATGTTGATGGGAAAATGGATATCACATTATCAAATGGTATATATGTCGACAGCACGAATCTTAAGCCTGCGATGCAGAATAGGATTCGCAGAATGGCAGCCTTTAGTAACCCAGTATTTTATAAAAATCGTGCGATTGGAACATCTAATTATGATACTTCGAGGTGGATTTATCTTGGAAAAGACCATCTTGGTGGATACATACAGATTCCAAGAGGATTGCAGGATGAATTAATAGCAAATATTGATAAGGCAGGAATTGAATATACTATTGATGACGAGAGGCAGCAGGGAAGAAATATTAATGTAGAATTCAATGGAGAACTACGACCTGAACAGAACAAGGCGTTAAAGGAACTGACTAAGCATGATAATGGAATACTTCATGCTGCAACAGCGTTTGGAAAAACAGTTGTATGCAGTGCAGTAATTACAGAAAAGAAAGTGAATACTCTGATTCTGCTTGAATCATCTGCACTTATAGAACAATGGAAAGATGCTCTAAACAAATTTTTAATTATAGATGAAGAACTACCACAGTACAAAACGAAAACTGGAAGATTAAGAACTAGAAAAAGTCTGATTGGAACATTACAGGGAGCACATGATTCAATGACTGGAATCATAGATATTGCAATGGCAGGCTCATTGTGCAAAAAGGGTGAGTATCATAAGTTGTTGAACCATTATGGACTTGTACTAATTGATGAGTGTCATCATTGTGCCTCTGAAACAATAGCAAATGTGCTAAAAAAAGTAAAAGCAAGGTATGTATATGGTGTGACAGCAACTCCGAAAAGAGGAGATGGACTGGAAAAAATCAATTATATGCTGATAGGACCTATAAGATATAGTTACGCAGCAAAGGAAAAGGCTATGGAGCAGGGGATACAGCATCTTGTATATCCGCGTTTTACCCGAACTGTACCTCCAAGAGGAGTGATTAATGGTAAGATGCATCCAAATGAAGCATATGATATTATTCACAATAATGATATAAGGGATGAACAGATTATTGAGGATATTAAGGATTGTGTATCAGCAGGTCGCACTCCAGTTGTTTTATCCCGATACAAGGATCATTCAGAGAAACTGTACGAGCGATTGAAAGATTATGCAGACCATGTATTCTTAATGACAGGCAACAACTCAAAGAAAGAACATAAGAAGATTTTGGAACAGATGCATCAGGTTGATAAGGCGGAGTCTCTGATATTAATAGCTACAGGTTCACTTGTAGGAGAGGGTTTTGATTTTCCAAGACTGGATACACTTTTTATGGCAACACCTGTATCATTTCGAGGAGTTGTTGAACAGTATGCCGGTCGATTGAATCGTGATTATGCTGATAAAGAAAATGTAATAATATATGATTATGTAGATAATCATATACCAATGTTTGATAATATGTATGCTAAGCGTTTAAAAGCATACAAGCAGATTGGATATGAGCTTGCTTGCGGTTTACAAATTGGCAAACAGACAGTTAATGCAATATACGATTGGGACAATTATAGTACATATTATCATAAAGATTTACTTGGTGCGAATAACAATATAATCATTTCAAGTCCTGTAATCAGTGGACCTAAAGTCTATGAACTGATTAATCTTCTAAAGGAAAAACAGATGTCAGGAGTTCAGATTACAATAGTAACATGGGCACCTGATTTCTATAGATTTGGAGATGCAGCATATTGGATGCAGTTACATGAAGACATGCGTCAAGCAGGTTTTTATATTAAAACAGTAGAAGAATCATGTGAACGATTTGCTGTTATTGATCAGGAAGTTGTCTGGTATGGAAATATTAATCTTTTGGCCAAGGATAAGGTTGATGACAGTATTATGAGGATCCTGAGTAAAGAGATAGCCAGTGAATTGATGGAAATTACATTTGGAGATAATGGTTGAGCTGAATAGGACTAAAACATATGGATTCCATAAGATGTAAGAGTAACATTCATGAGAATATAGAAAGGACTTCTTATATGAGCAAAGAATTACAGATAAGAAATAGCACTGTTGATTTCTTGGTTTTCACGCGAGATGCAGGAGAAGACGGAATAGAAGTCAGGGTTCAGAATGGTGATGTCTGGTTGACACAGAAGGCAATTTCACAGCTGTTTAATGTAGATAGAAGCGTGGTTACAAAACATCTGAGTAATATTTTTAAAGAAGGCGAATTAGATGAAAATTCAACTTGTGCAAATTTTGCACAAGTTGCCGATAATGGAAAAACATACAACTACAAACTTTATTCGTTAGCAGCCATTATTGCTACGGGGTATCGCATTAATTCAGAACGGGCAACAGTTCAGAATAAGATGCATTATGCAGTTCATGGTAATACAGCAGCTATTGCAAAAGAATTTGCGGAAAGTGAATTTGAGAAATACAGAGTTATACAGGATTCGCTGTATGAAAGTGACTTTGATAAATTGATGAATGATATGGAAAAGGATGGTACTACCTATTAGTACCACAAAACTTCTAGTTGTAGAATTATCGGTTGCAGATTATAATTTCCATAGGTGGACTTGCAAACATTAGTATGAGTTAAAATGGAGGTTCAAAATGTTATTTTTATGTTATCCAAAATGTTCAACTTGCCAGAAAGCTAAGAAATGGCTGGAGAAACACAATATAGAATTTACCGAGCGTCATATTGGGGAAGAAAATTCTGACTTTGATGAACTACAGGTATGGTATAAGCAGAGTGGACTTCCGCTTAAGAAGTTTTTCAATACAAGTGGATTAGTTTATAAAGAAATGCAGCTAAAGGATAAGCTGCCATCGATGAGTGAAGAGGAACAGTTAAGACTTCTTGCTACAAATGGAATGCTTGTAAAACGTCCAATGGTCATAAGTGAAGATAAGGTATTGGTGGGCTTTAAAGAATCAGAGTGGGAAGAACTTTTGAACTGACAGTCAATAAGTTCAGAGGTAGAATGTCAGTTGCTCTATATAATGAGTAATCAGGGATGATTTTAAAGCATAAATGAAATGTTGACATGAGGAACTATGGGTAGTGGACTTACTATCAAAATTACAAGGAGAGCATACAAATGAATCAGAACTTACATTCAAGACGTTATATGTACATGTATGATAGATGTACTGGGTTATAAGCTGTGCAGGGTTAATGCATTGGCTTATAGCCGGTAGGTCTGTTTGTCTAGTGCATAAAACCAGAATGTAGGTGATATTTTTTTATATAATGCATCGCAAATTGGGATTATCGCACTGGACAAAGAATGTTTGGAGCGATTTTTTTCGTGGAAGAGGTGTAGGAAATGAGTGATTTGATCAAGCTGAAATTGGTAACTGAAGGGGAGGCTGAATGTCTGCATAAACTGCAGGTAGAAGCATTTATACCATTATATGAAAAATATCAGGATGATGATACAAGTCCAGCAAAAGAAAGCCTGGAAAGAATAACAGAAAAAATTATTGAGGATAATTCAGATTTCTACTTTATTATATTTCATGGAGAAAAAGTTGGAGGAGTGAGAGTTAAATGGCGTCAAGGCAAAAATGTGCATGAAAATGTTAAGTGGATATCGCCTATTTTTATAAACCCTAAATTTCAAAACAAAGGGATTGCGGGCAGGGCGATAGAACAATTATCCGAGATTTATCCTGATACCACAGAATGGTGTTTAGATACGATTAAGCAGGAAAAAGGTAATTATCATTTATACGAAAAGTGCGGATTTGTCAGGGTTGGCAAGGATATAGAAGTAAATGAAAAAATGACATTGGTTATGTATGTAAAAAGTATGAATGTGCGAAAATTTTCAGAAGAGGAGGTATCAGTTTAAATGATAACAGATGCATTTGATAAATCTGAGGTTTTATTTGGACCCAAAGATTTCTATGGTGAGCAAAAGCATTTATGTGACAAGTGTATCATTGTCTTTTCAGAGGTCATATTTGAATATATGCTTGAGACATATGAACATGAGCAGACAGGAATTATACGATGTTGTAATGGAGTGACAGCAGTATATATTTTTGAGATAGATGGAATGAAAATTGCCGGATATTTAAGTCATATCGGTTCTGCACTGGCTGGAGGCGATGTGATAGATGTAAATTGGATTACAGGTGCCACTAAATTTATCATGTTTGGTTCAGCCGGATCGCTGGACAGCAATGCAACGGATGGAAAGTTTGTTATTCCAACAGCAGCTTATCGAGAAGAAGGATTAAGTTATCATTACGCTGCACCGGCAGATTGCATAGAGGTGAAAAATGCAAAAACAGTCAAAGCGATATTTGATGAATTAAAACTTCCAAATGTTTTAGGAAAAGTCTGGACAACGGATGCAATATATCGGGAAACAAAAGCCAAATTTGATGCGAGAAAAAAAGAGGGCTGCATTGCTGTGGAGATGGAACTTGCCGGAGTTCAGGCAGTCTGCGACTTTTACGGATGGGAGTTATATAATTTTCTTGTTACCGGGGATGTATTAGATCAGGAAGTTTATGATGTTTCCGGGCTTGCGGATGCCAATCATAATATGGATAAACTATATGTTGCAATCGAGATTGCGAAAAGAATTTGAAATGGGGAAGGAAATGCAGCCAACGGTATGCCGGATTCCTGAGAGGTTATTGACAATGACACTTCAGGCAATGGCTGACAGTGGATCTTCACATTAAAATCCGTTCTTTGTATTCAGTAATAGTCATATGATAATAGGAAACGTCGTTTTCATTTAAAAAAGGAGAGAAATAAAAATGAAGAGAAAAAAACAGATGTTATGTCTGATCGCAGCAGTTTTATTAATGACCGGATGTGGTGGAACAGATAAAAATGTCAGTCCATCTGAGACGGAGCAAATATCTTCTGAGACAGTAGAGAAAGCGTCATTGCCGGCATACAGCAATCTGGCAGACGAACAGGTGCGGGAGCAATTTGAGACAGAGCTTATTCAGGCAGGAGCAGTAGAAACAGATGCACAAAAAAGTATGTCGATCGTGAAAGAATACAATGATACCATACAAAACACCTCACTTGTCAAAGAGGGATATGCATCGTTTGATATGACAATGCCGGAATATGATATTGACGCAATACAGGATTTATGGATGAAAAAAAATCCGGATTTTATCGGATACAATTGCAGGATCACCGCATTTGGACTGATGAAAGATCTGATTTCGGTACAGGATACAGGAGAGCGGAATACAGAATACTTGTTTTTGGATGAAGCTGCTCTTGATGCAGGAGAGCTTTTTACTGCAGAGGAAAGAGAAAAGTTTGAAACAGTTTTCTCTGAGATTAAAACTGACGCATCAACAGATACGAAGGAGCAGATCGGGGTGCAGAGAGAATATTGGAAAAAGGCGGGTGTGACATTCGAAGATGACAGTAAGCTGTCCCTGATCACAGTTTATCTCCATTCTCATATTGACGAGAATGAGAACAGTCTGATCGCCGGACATGCGGGGGTGCTGCTGGATACAGGAAATGAAATTCTTTTCTTTGAAAAAATTTCATTCGAACTGCCATATCAGCTCATCCGCTTTGAAGACAGAGACCAGTTAAAGGAATATCTGATGAGGTGCTATGATGTAGATACTACCGGAGAATGTGCAAGCCCATTCATTTTAGAAAATGACAGGGTATTGTAATAAAATAGGATAGTCCGTTCTGCTGGGATATTACAAAAGAAACTTTAATGCTTTAAATGAAAAAAGTGCTTGCCAATCCGAAAAAAAACGTATATCATGTTTGATAAATACAGAAAGCAAAACAAGGAGAGGATTAGCATGGAAAAACGTATTTCAGGTCACACAGGTTTATTGGCATTGATCGGATCACCGGTCGGACATTCGGGTTCACCTGCAATGTATAACTACAGTTTTGAAAAACTTGGTCTTGATTATGCCTATGTGGCATTTGATATAAAAGAAGATAAGGTGAAAGATGCGATCGCAGCGATGAAAACATTCCATATGCGCGGGTGCAATGTGACGATGCCGGACAAGGTAGAGGCAGCAAAGTATATGGATGAACTTTCCCCGGCGGCGCAGATTATCGGTGCAGTCAATACGATTGTCAATGATGACGGAAAACTGACCGGATATATTACAGATGGCGAGGGATTTGTCCATAACTTAAGAGATCACGGAATTGAGATCAAAGGCAGGAAAATTACAGTAGCCGGAGGCGGTGGAGCAGCGACTGCAATTCAGGTACAGTGTGCATTAGACGGAGCACGTGAGATTTCGATTTTCAATATCAAAGATGCATTTTTCGAGCGCACTTTACAGACCGCAGAAAAGATTCGGAAAGCAGTACCGGAGTGTGTGGTCAATGTATATGATATTGCAGATACAGCAAAAATGACGGAAGAGATTCAGTCCAGTGATATTTTTGCAAATGCTACAATTGTAGGAATGAAGCCGATGGATGACCAGAGTGTTGTGAAAGATCTGTCTGCATTCCGCCCGGGACTTGTAGTTGCAGATGCAGTTTATAATCCGGAAGAGACAAAGCTCTTAAGAGAAGCAAAAGAAGCAGGATGTACCTGTATCGGAGGAAAAGGCATGTTATTGTGGCAGGGCGTTGCTGCATTTAAACTGTACACAGGTCAGGATATGCCGGTGGAGGATGTGAAGAAGCTGTTCCTTAGCTAAAGATTGAATAATTCTTTTTCCGAAATAACAAAAATCCAACCAGTTTTGCGCTGGTTGGATTTTTTTGTGCCTTACGGCATATGCCTGTCTGCCGGGAAGGGGTGGCAGACAGCGTGTCTCCCGGGGAGATCACATTCTATTTATAAGGAGAAGTTTATAGAAAATTGCTAATGTTAAATGGGTTACAAAATTTTATAAGTAATCGTGACGGGCAAGTACGTTTAAGATATTTCTACCTTCTTCTGTACCCTCGATGATTCTGCGGGCACGTTTGCTGTCTCCGATATTAACGATTTCTACGTTTGTATCGCTGAAAGCTTCCTCGATTTCACTTAAAACAGGAGTGTTTGCTCTCATACCAAGGCAGATGAATCCATAATCGAATGGAACTTCCTCAATCTCACCTTCTGGATTTTTCACGATGAAACGATCATTTTTTACTTCCTGTAAAGCAGTGTTTGTCATCTGTTTTACATGGTATTTTGCCATTTTGGCGTTTGTATCACATTTTGTGACAGGATCAAGACCATTACCGATCATTGGAAGCATCTCAACCATAGAAACTTCTGAGCCTCTCTCGGTGAAGAATTCCATTACGTCAAGACCTACAGCACCACCACCGATGATGGAAACTTTTTTGCCGGTCATATCTTCTGGATATTCGTTAATGCGCTCGATCATCTTTAATACAGTTGCAACATTTGTACCGTCCTTGTCAACAAGATCATGAAGACCTGTGATCGGAGGAAGTGTTGGAACAGAACCGGTTGCATTTACAATAATGTCTGGGTTTAAGCTCTTAACTAAGTCTGCTGTGGCACTTGTATTTTTGAAAATAAATAAGTTGTGAAGTTTGCCTGCACGATGAATCATGTAGTTCGGGAAGTCAGCAAGACGTTTTTTGTCCGGAATCTTGGAGATTACGGAAGCAAGTCCGCCAAGCTCTGCTTTTTTCTCGATAAGGAAAGTTGTGCATCCAACTTCTGCTGCGGTACAGGCTGCTTCAAGACCAGCAGTACCACCACCGATAACAACAACGTTGCAAGGTTTGTTTACTTTCTGTTTCATGTAATCTTCACCGGTGTTAACGGCTGGGTTTACGGTACAACGGATTGGCTGGTTTAAACCGATTCTGTGTCCTGCACAACCGATGTTACATGAAATACATTTACGGATATCACATTCGTTGCCGAATTCAACTTTATTTACCCATTCAGGATCAGCGATCAGTCCACGTCCCATTCCGATAAAGTCAGCGTCGCCTCTTGCGAGGATGTCTTCTGCAACTTTCGGATCACGGATGTTACCAACTGTCATACATGGTTTGCCGTATTTTTCTTTTACAGCTTTTGCCATGTAAGAACGCCAGCCGTCTGGTAAGTAGTTTGCGTCGATCTGGTACTGGATAGAACCATTTAAACCACAGGAAACGTCAAATACGTCAACTTCTTTTTCAAAATACTGTAAGTACTCTAAAGTATCTTCTAATGTATTACCGCCTTCCATTAATTCATCAGCACTGATGCGGACGAAGATAGGGAAGAATGGTCCAACCTGTTTACGAACTTCTTCGATGACTAATTTTGCAAATCTTGCGCGGTTTTCTGCGGAACCACCGAATTCATCTGTTCTCTTATTTGTAAGAGGAGAGAGGAACTGGCTGATTAAGTAAGAGTGTCCGGCGTGGATCTCAACTGCATCAAAACCACAGATTTGAGCACGTTTTGCAGCTTCACCGTATTTTTTTACGATATGCATGATTTCGTCTTTTCCCAAAGGTCTTGGAATCTCTCCACCTGCTTTGGAAGGAATGTCAGATGCGGAAACCGGCTGCATTCCGATACGGGAAGACATTGCAGAAGCACCTGCGTGGTTTAACTGGATCGCGATGCACGCACCATGTTTGTGTACGCTCTCGCATAATTTGAAAAGTCTTGGGATGTAGTTGTCAAGGTCGATACGAAGCTGTGTTGTTCCGTTAGAACCCTGTGGGGAATCGACACTTGCGTTCTCAACGATCAGAAGACCTGTGCCTCCCTTAGCTCTCTGCTCATAGTAATTAATATGAAGGAAACTCATTTCACCATTCTGCTCACCGTAGTTTGTTCCCATAGGTGTCATGACGATTCTGTTTTTTACGGTCATTCTGCGGATGGTCATTGGTTCAAAAATGTGTGGATATTTGTTTTTCATCGTAAAATAATCTCCTTTTCCCTGAAAAAATGTGTTGTACATTTTCTTTTGTGACTGGTTTTTTTGAGATTGTCTGGAAATGCGCTTTTATTGCACTATTCCGGGCTGTATTCCATACAATATTTGCTTATGGAAATACCTAACGTGGGCAGACGTTAATTTTTTAACAAATGAGAAGTGCTTTGTTCTTCCCGTTACATTCAACTTATATGCAAATGAAAAAAAAGTCCAATTGTTATTTTTGCCCGAAATGATAGAAAAAATCTATGAATTGATTTATAATTGCCTAATACAGACAATTTTAAGGGGAGGCAGTTATGGCATTTTTTTCAGGAATCAGCACACAGAAAAGAGATTCGGCGAGCGAGGCAGACGGAGAAATCCTTTTTAAGGGAGCAGCGTTTATTGCAGCGGGAGTACTGGCGGCTTCGTTTGTGACAATGGAACTTGCTTCTGTGTTAAAAATCGTGCTTCTGGCAGTGGGAGTACTGCTTTGCGTTATTGGTGTGACATGGCTTGCAAAGTACCGTAAAGCGGTGAAGGCATTTGAAGAATTCGTTCCGGAGTGGGACAAGGGGCGCGGCATGTATGACCGTTTCGCAAAAGAACTGAATCTGTGGTATGAAGGGGGAATCACACCACAGAACTGCGACGGAGACACTGCATATTTTCTCCGGTTGCAGAAGGAACGTTTAGATAAAAAAGGATTGAAACTGCAGGAAAAGGTAGTGCCGTCCAAGGGAAGCAGTTATGGAACCGGAAAGTTATCCAGAAAATCGCTCTGGTATACAACAGACATGTTGTATGAAAATGTATCCAGAACACTTTCTTTTGCAAACGAAAACGGTCCGGTTTATGAACGGAACACAGACATGGTCATGTATGAGATCGTTGCACATTCTCCAAATGAAGCGCAGACACAGCTCATCCGTGTGACCTGCCCAAACTGTGGTGCAGTGAATTCCGTCTCAAAACTTGGAGAGGGATGTCCGTATTGTGGAACGGTATTTAAAGTCAAAGATCTTTTCCCTAGGGTGATCAACCTTTTCTTTATAAGAAGTAACTCGATTGCAAAAAACGGACAGATTTTTAAACAGAGCATGACGTTTAGTATGCTGGCAGTATTGATTATTTCACTCATTGCAAATGTTGCAGCACAAGAAATGCCATTGCCGCTTTGCCTGTTTTCCAGTTACTTTGCGGCGCTGCTTGTGGGAGGCTTTCTTGGATTCATCATTGCAGATATCCGGCTGGTGGCAACGCTTTTTGACCGGGACGGGATGAAGCATTTATCACCTTTTAAATGGAGCAGTTCAAAGCGGAAAATCAAAAACACAATGCTCCGTTATGACAAAAATTTTTCCTTTGACAAATTCGAGGGACAGTTAGTAGCACTTGTGCGTATGGCAGTGCTGGCAGAAAAACCCGAAGATCTTGCCTGTTACCGGGCAAATGCGCGCGAACCACTTTTTTCAGATATTCTTGAGATGACTTATACGAATGGCATCTGCCTGAATGGAATCCGGCAGGAGGGAGAGGTCATGCACCTTTCGGTCCGGACATGGTGGGTAAATTATTATGAGGAGCATGGAAAAGTAAAAAAGAGCGGCGACTGTATCGACGTTACTTTCCGTAGAAATATTGCAAAACCGGAGGCACCTGGATTTTCCATTACCTCTGTTTCCTGTCCGGGCTGCGGAGGCAGCTTTGACGCGGTGCGACAGAAAAAGTGTCCGTATTGTGGAAAAGAATATCATATGGATGAGGAAAGCTGGGTGATCGAGGAGATGCATCTGATCCGCTAGTGAGATGATCGGTTTACATAATATCAGAATAGGAGGGAACACCATGAATCTGAATCAGTTACAGTATTTTAAGCTTCTGGCACAGGAAGAACACTACACGAGAGCTGCGCAGATGCTTTCCATTACGCAGCCGTCCTTAAGCCATGCGATTGCGCAGTTAGAAGAAGAACTCGGCACAAGACTTTTTGAGAAAAAAGGAAGAAATATTGTTCTGACACGTTATGGGAAGCTGTTTCTTCCTTACGTGGAGGAATCCTTAAAAGTGCTTGAGGAAGGGGTGCAGCGTACAAGAGAATTGAATGGAAGCAAGGAAGGTATCATTCACCTTGCTTACATTTATACAATGGGAAGCAATTTTACACCGAAAATGGTGCGCAATTTTCTGGATGCTTACCCGGATTATCACATTGATTTTCACTTTACCGTGGGAACAACCGGAGACATTTTAGCAGGATTAAAGGAAGATAAATACGATATTGTATTTTCCTCTTATCAGGAGGGGGAACCGGATATCGAATTTCGCAAAATTGGAAATCAGAAGCTTGTGGTGGCAGTGCCGCAAGACCATCCGCTTGCTATCCATGGCAGCGTAGATCTTCGGGACACGATTGCGTACCCGCAGATTTATTTTGAAAAAGGAAGCGGGTTGCGTCCGGTCATTGACCAGATGTTTGAGGAGATCAACCAGTTTCCGAAAGTTGCTTTTGAGATGGAGGAGGACTCCAGCATGGCAGGACTGGTCGCACAGGGATTCGGGATCGCGGTCATGCCGGATATCCCAATCTTAAAGTCACTGAACCTAAAGACACTCGAGATCAGTCATCCGATATATGAACGCGCGGTTTATCTCGCTACCCTCAAAAAACATTATCTGTCTCCGGTGGCAAAATCTTTCATCCAGTTCGTCTGTCAGGAGACCGAGGGGCGGTAAGAAAGCCTTACGCCTGCTCGCTTCTTACGAAGGCGATGAACCGCTGGACAGCCGGTAACTGGTATTTGCCGCGCATATAGCCCATGTAGACGGTGTGGGAGAAAGATTCGCTTGAAATCAGGGGGCGTATGCAGATGTCGTCACGATAAATGGTGTCAACGTCAGCCACAAGTGCAATCCCAAATCCCTGTGCCACAAGAGAGGCAATTCCGTTTTCGTCCGGGGATTCGCAGATGAAATTTGGTGCAATCCCGTGTTCTTTGAAGAAACTGCGTGTGTACTTGCCAAGACCGGAGTGGCGGCTGTATCCAAGCACCTGATAGTCGGCAAAATCAGCAGCCTGTAAAGCCTCTTTGCGGCTCAGCGGATGACCGGCCGGAAGGATGGCGACGATTTCCTGTTTTATAATAGGAACAAATTCGATATTGGGTTCGTTGGCAGAGTAGGAGCCAAAAATCAGATCATAGGCACCCTTTTTTAAACCTTCAATATTTACGGATGTGATATCCTGATTGAAATTGAAGGTGATATTCTTATTCTGCTCAAGTGAGAGAAAATTCCGGACAGTGTGCGGAATATACTCTCTTGCCAGAGGGGATACATAGGCAATGTCGATATGCCCACCGTCAGTGGCAAGATGGTGCATCTTGTTCTCTGCACGTTTCACATCATCTAAAATCTGCGTGGCATGTTCTAAAAAAATCTCGCCTGCTTTTGTCAGAATGACATTTCTTCCTCTTTTTTCAAATAGTGTTACTCCAAGTTCATCTTCTAAAGCACTGATAGAACGGCTTAAACTTGGCTCGGAAATATTCATTTTTTCTGCAGCCTGATTAAAGTGCTGTAACACCGCTGCCTGGTAAAAATATCCTAATTGATTAAGCGTCATGCATAAATCTCCTTGAAATAATAGAAAATATCTATGGGTTACAAAAAAGATGTGTGTATCTTGTGTATATTATACTCTGATTGATACATAAAAGCTATTAAAAAAACACAAAATTAGCATTGGATGTATCAAAAAAAGCGTTGTATAATATCCTTATCAGAGGTTGTTAAGTTTTTAACGAAGTGGGCAGACAAGTTAGAAACAAGAAAATCATAGCAATATTAACTACGTACATAATTGTTTTTTAGGGAAAAGGAGAAAAAATTATGGCAGAGAGAATTACAGGACACACAGAACTTATCGGATTAATGGCTTACCCGATCAGACATTCCAGTTCGCCGGCAATGCACAATGAGGCATTCGCTTACTTAGGACTTGACTATGCATATCTTGCATTCGAAGTTGACAACAGCACTTTAGAAGACGCTGTAAAAGGTATCCGTGCGTTAAAGATGGTTGGATCAAATGTTTCCATGCCAAATAAGACGGTTGTAGGACAGTACCTTGATAAATTATCTCCGGCAGCAGAACTTTGCGGAGCAGTTAACACGATCGTAAATGAGAACGGTGTTTTAACAGGGCATATCACAGACGGTATCGGATTCATGCAGGCATTAAAGGATAACGACATTGATGTGATCGGAAAGAAAATGACGATCGTAGGAGCCGGTGGCGCTGCGACAGCAATCGAGATCCAGGCTGCATTAGACGGCGTAAAAGAAATCTCCATTTTCAATGGCCATGATAAATTCTGGACAAATGCAGAGTCGACTGTAAAGAAGATCAACGAGAGAACAAACTGCAAGGCAACTCTTTACGATCTTGACGACAAAGAAAAATTAAGAGAAGAAATGGCTGATTCTTACATCTTCGTTAACGGAACTGGTGTTGGTATGAAACCATTAGAGGGAATGTCCGTAGTACCTGATAAATCCTTCTTCCGTCCGGAACTGATCGTTGTAGATGTACCTTACTCTCCACTTGAGACAACCATGCGTAAAATGGCAAAAGAAGTTGGATGCAAGACAATGAACGGACTTGGAATGATGTTATTCCAGGGAGCAGCAGCATTCAAACTCTGGACAGGAAAAGATATGCCGATCGAGCATATGAAAGAAGTATTAAACATCAAATATGAATAAAAAGAGAGAGGAAAGAAAAGTATGGGTGCTTATGTAGAAGTCCGTGGTGTAAGAATTGGAGAAGGAGTACCGAAAATCTGTGTTCCAATTGTCGGAAAGACAAAAGAAGAAATTCTTGCAGCAGCAAAATCATTTGAAAACGTGAAAAAAGATGTAGTAGAGTTTCGCGTTGACTGGTTTGAGGGCGTTTTCGACTTTGCACAGGTTGAGAATGTGTTAAAAGAACTTCGTGAAATACTCAAAAATACACCGATTCTTTTTACATTCCGTACTTCCAAAGAAGGTGGAGAAAAAGAAATCGAACCGGAAGTCTATGTAGAATTAAATAAAAGGGCAGCTGCAACAGGACTTATCGATTTAGTCGATGTGGAGGCTTTCACAGGCGATGCATTTGTGAAAGAAGTGATAGATGCCGCACATGAGAGCGGGGTTGTCGTTGTTGCGTCAAACCATGATTTTGACAAAACACCGGACAAGGAAGAGATTGTAAAACGTCTTCGTAAAATGCAGGAACTTGATGCAGATATTCCAAAGATTGCAGTTATGCCACAGAACAAAAAAGATGTGCTGACACTTTTATCCGCCACAGAGGAGATGACCTCTGAGTATGCGGACAGACCAATCATCACAATGTCAATGGCAGGAACAGGACTTATCAGCCGTCTTTGCGGGGAAGTGTTTGGCTCAGCTCTGACATTTGGTGCAGTCGGAAAAGCTTCGGCACCGGGACAGATGAATGCGGAGGACTTAAACAAAATTCTTACTCTCATTCATAAAAGTCTGTAAAGATAAATGATAAAAAATATTGAGGAAAAAAATGATGTCAAAAAAATACCCAATCACAATCAGCTCATGGACATTAGGAGATCAGTGTACATTTGAGGAGCGTGTAAAAGCAGCAAAAGAAGCAGGATATGAAGGAATCGGTCTTCGTGCAGAGACTTATGTGGACGCATTAAATGAAGGTCTGCATGATGAGGACATTCTTGCAATCCTTGAAAAATATGACATGAAAGTAACAGAAGTAGAATATATCGTTCAGTGGGCAGAGGAACACCGCTCTTATGAGCAGAAATATAAAGAGCAGATATGCTTTCATATGTGCGAGTTATTTGGTGTAGAACATATCAACTGTGGTTTAATGGAAAATTATTCAGTGGAATACACTGCACAGAAATTAAAAGAATTATGCCAGAGAGCTGGAAAATATATTATTGGTGTAGAGCCAATGCCATACAGCGGACTCCCAAACTTAGACAAAGCCTATAAAGTTGTAAAAGAGTCCGGATGTGACAATGCAATGCTTATCCTTGACACCTGGCACTGGGTAAGAGCAGACCAGCCTTACGATATTCTTACAAAAGAAATTGGAGAAAAAGTCGTAAGTATCCAGATTAACGATGCCTATGAAAGACCATATGCAGCTTCTGTTTTAAGAGATGAATCCATGCATGACCGCCTTGCACCTGGTACAGGAGCAAAAGATACCGTTGGATTTGTAAAGATGATTAAAGAGGCAGGCGTTTCTCCAAGAGCAGTAGGAGTTGAAGTTATCTCAGATGCAATTGTTGCAAAAGGATTAAAGGAAGCTGCTTCCCTTACTTATGACAATACCGTAAAAGTATTGAAAGAAGCCTGGCCTGAATTATTAGAAGATTAATCAGACATTTGTGATAAAAGGAAAGGAAAAAAATGAAATTCAAAGCAATGTTTCAGCCGATTGAAATCGGTAACATGACAGTAAAAAACAGATTTGTTGTACCGCCAATGGGAAATAACTTTGCTAATACAGACGGCACGATGAGTGAGCAGTCCGTTGCTTATTATGCTGCAAGAGCCAAAGGAGGATTTGGTCTTGTAACAATTGAAGCAACCGTTGTGCATCCGGATGCCAAAGGAGGTCCAAGAAAACCATGTCTGTATGATAACAGTACAATTGACAGCTTCAAAAAAATAATTGATGCCTGTCATGCAGAGGGAGCAAAAGTATCCATACAGCTTCAGAATGCAGGACCTGAAGGAAATGCAAAAAATGCAGGCGCACCAATCAAGGCGGCAACTTCTATCAAAGCCCAGTGTGGAAGGGACATTCCGGAGACGCTGACGACAGAGGAAATTTATGTACTGGTTGACGGATATGGGGATGCCGCAGAGCGTGCCTTAAAAGCAGGAGCAGATGCAGTTGAAGTGCATATGGCACATGGATATCTGGTAAATTCTTTTATGTCTCCGAGAACAAATAAAAGAGTGGATGAGTTTGGAGGATGCTTCGAAAACAGAATGCGATTTTCACGCTTGATTATCGAGAAAATCCGTGAAAAAGTTGGCGATAAACTTGCAGTTTTAGCACGTATTAACAGTTCAGATGAGGTGCTTGGTGGGCTTGATGTACATGACAGTGCGGCAATTGCAGCTTATTTAGAGGATTGTGGGGTCGATGCGCTTCATGTATCCCGTGCGGTTCACATTAAAGATGAATATATGTGGGCTCCAACTACAATCCACGGAGGATTTTCCGCAGAACTTGTTTCTGAAATCAAACGTGCGGTCAATATTCCTGTGATTACAGTTGGACGTTTTACAGAACCACAGTATGCAGAGCTTTTGGTGAGAGAGGGACGTGCAGATTTGGTTGCTTTCGGTCGTCAGAGCCTTGCAGATCCGGAGATGCCAAACAAGGCAAAAGAGGAACGGTTAGAGGATATGATTCCATGTATCGCTTGCCTTCAGGGCTGTGTTCCGAACATGTATCAGGGCAAACCGCTCCGCTGTCTTACAAACCCGTGTCTTGGACATGAGTGTGAGGGAATCAAAAAGGCAGAAGTCACAAAGAAAGTTATGGTTATCGGCGGCGGTGTCGGTGGCTTATGCGCAGCATTTATTGCCGCAGAGCGTGGACATGATGTGGCATTATATGAAGCAAGTGATGTTTTAGGCGGAAACATGAGACTGGCAGCGTTCCCACCGGGAAAAGGTGATATCACAAACATGGTTCGTGCTTATATTCATCGTTGTGAAAAAGACGGTGTCAAGATTGTGATGAACAAAGAAGTCACAATTGACTTTATCAAAGGAGAAAATCCAGACGCTGTCATTGTTGCAACAGGTTCAAAGACACTCGTTCTTCCAATCGAAGGAATTGATAATGAAGCAATTATTTACGGTTCGGATATCCTAGACGGAAAACGTATGCCGGGCAAGAAAGCACTTATAGTCGGCGGTGGTATGGTTGGCTGCGAGATTGCATCTTTCTTAGGAGAGCAGGAGCATGATGTAACAGTCATCGAATTCCGTGATCAGGTAGGGGCAGATGTCATCAAAGAGCATAAGTTATATCTGATGAAAGACTTTGAGGAATATAAAATTGGTCAGATTACCGGTGCAAAAGTATGTCGTTTCTATGAGGATGGTGTAGAGTATGAGACCGCAGATGGTGAGAAGCACGAGACAAGAGGTTATGATACCGTTGTATTATCCATGGGTTACAGAAACTATAATCCATTTGCAGACCGGTTAGAGGAACTTGGAAAAGAGACGTATGTTGTTGGAGATGCAATCCGCGCAAGGAGAGCGTTAGATGCAACAGCAGAAGCATACGAAGCAGCAATGAAATTATAGTGTCAGTAAATGATTATGAATGAAAGTGAAAGGATATATTATGAATAAACAACAAAAACATTTAATAATTGCAGTAATTGTAGGTGCGTTAATCTACTTTTTATTGCCTGAGGCAAATGGATTAACAAAACAGGGAATCAGTATGTTAGCCGTATTTATTCCAACGATTTATTTATGGCTTACTTGTGGTACAGGATGGACATCCCTGTTTAGTGTTACAATGGCAGTTTTGTTGAACGCAGCAGCTGGTGGTTCAGCATATGGTACTTTGTGGGGAAATATTGTTGGAGCGGCAGTGATTCCATTCCTTATGGTAGCAACAGTTTTAGAAGAGAGTGGAGCATTTGAGTGGATTGTAAAATGGATTATTTCCAGAAGATTTATTCATGGAAAACCAACTTTATTTATGATCATGTTTACATTAGCCATGATTATTATTTCTATTTTTACAGCACCACAGGTTGTTTCTGTTTTATTCTTCCGGTTACTTAGCGATGTGACAACTTCTATTGGATATACAAAAGAAGACAAATTTTATAAATCACAGGGATTACTGATTGGTTGGATATCACAGTTATGTGATGCCACCTTGATTTGGGGTCGTCCGTATATTTTAACAATGGTTGCAATCGTTGCAGCATTAGGATTTGAGAACTTTACTGCTATGACATACTTTAAATTTGCATTCCTCTTTTTGGTTTTTGCAGTAATTGTAGCTGTTTTAATGGTAAAATTATGGATGAAGCCAGATGTTTCTAAATTTGAAAGTTTCGATGATGCAGCAATGAGAGAAGAATTGAAAAAAAATCCAATCTCAAAACGCGGTAAAATTGCATTAGGTGGAATGGCAATTATTTTACTTTGCTATATTATGGCATCTTTGGAGTTCTTAGGACCGGTTGCTTCTTATTTTAGCGGAATCACAATTGCAGCATCTGTAACACTTGTATGTGCTTTATTATGCGTAATTACTGTTGATGGAAAACCTGTTATGGATTTGAATAAATCAGCTTCCAAAGTACCTTGGGGAATGATTGTTTTCCTTGGAGCAATTATGTTCTACGCAGGAGCTATTGGTGGTGACCAGTATGGAATTACAGCTTGCCTGCAGAGTATTCTTGGACCAGTAGTTGCACAGCTTCCAGTAATGGTTACAATTGTAATTGGATTAATTGTTGCAAGTCTTGCTACAAACTTCTGCTCTAATACAGTATCGGGTGTTATTATTTGTTCAAGCTGTATACCGGCTTTAATGTCAGTTCCTGGAATCAGTCAGGCACAGGTTATGGGATTTGCATGTGCAGTTATTGCGATTTGTGGTACAGCAATCTGTACTTTGAGTGCTTGCCCGTTAATGGGAATTGTATATTCTGATATCGGTATTGAATACAAAGGAACTGCAAAATATAGTGTTGCATTGTGCGCAATCATGATTCTTATCTGTGCATTTATTTTAATTCCGGCATCTTCTGTTTTATTTGCAGGAATGGTATAGAATATAATAGATGAAAGGGGAAAAGTATGGCAAAATCAATTGTTTCACAAGTACAATTACTTCCTCGTACTGAGGATTCTGCGCCATGGGAGGCGGCTGACCGTCAGCTTGTTCCAATCAATTTAAAACGCTATGGATATGTTGAAGAAGAATATTTGTATTCAGGCAAAGCAAATGTATATACATTAAAAAATGGACGGGCAGAAATTAAGACCGAAAATGCTGACTATACGAATCGATTTATTCTTCGAAAACCAGAAAACCCTGCAAAATTTAGTGGAAATGTTATTGTTGAATTGCTTAATTCTACAAACAGTTGGGATGTATCACCAATGTGGTGTCTTTTATGGCAGAAAATGCTGCAGGAAGGTGATATTTATATTGGAGTAACGGTCAGAGCAATTTGTACAAAAGCTTTAAAAACATTTGATCCAAATAGATATGAAAAAGTTTCTTGGAAGAACCCAAGTGTAAATCCTGGAGAAATTGACCAGAAAATTTTACTTTGGCAGCATTGCTCAAAAGAGACAGAGGATGGATTGCTTTGGGATATGCTGACACAGCTTGGTAATCTAATGAAATCAGAAGAAGGAAGTAAAATTGCAGGTCGACCTGTAAATAAAGTTTTTGCAGTGGGTTGTTCGCAGTCGTCTATGCAGCTTTCTACCTATATCAACGTATTTCATGAAACAACAAGGGTTTCGCCTGTAGAGGTTCCATATGATGGTTACTTAAGCTATTCCGGATGTAGAATGGTTGCATTGAATCAGGAAGAAGCACCTGCAGAAGTAACAGATGAAATTCAGATTACAAAAAATTGTCCGGTACCGGTCATTCGATGTATGACACAGTGGGATTTCAAAGATTTTACAGGGTATATTGGACTTAGACGAGAAGACAGTGATGCACTGGGAGACAGATTCAGATTATACGAACTTGCAGGACAGGCACACAATTCATTCTCAGGAGCATTTTACAGACCTGGGTACGAGGAAGTTGAAAAACTCGGAAAAACAACAGCCTTGCCAAGTACGGATATCACAAGCCTGCCTTTGGAAGCATTTATGCGTCAAGCATTAGAAAATTTGATATTGTGGTCTGGAGATGCCAATATAGTGCCACCGCATGCACCGTCATTAATTGAGGTAGATGAAAATCATAATGAGGTATTAGATGAAAATCGCAATTGCATAGGTGGATTTCGATTCCCACAACTGGATGTTCCAATCGCAACATATTGCAGTGGAACGAAAAAAAATGACCAGGATAGCTGTTTTATTCCTTTCAGCGAAGAAAAATTAAAAAAATTATATCCAACGAGAAGAGATTATATTGACAAGATTTTTGAGGCAATTGATAAATTGGAAGAACAACGATTCTTTTCTATTGTTGATGCGGATCAGATGAAATTGGATATTTTAAAACAGCCAGTTCCAGTCCGGGATCATAATTCCAAATTTGAAAATTAGAGTAACTATATAAGGGAAATATTGATTATACTCCTGTCTTTGATATTTGAAAGATATAAAATTGGTCGCAATCCCAGCAAACAACAAGGGATTGCGGCTTTTTTGTTATTTCGTGAAATGCATAATGAACCGGTTATGGAAATTCTTGTATCGCAAGGAATATAGCGATTTTATTGACTATGTCATGATCAAACTAAAAATCACGCAGTATTTTGTTGGACTAACGACTGTAATGATAGCACTTTAATGTACTAAAATATTTTTCTTGCGCAATGTTTCTGAACTTGCTATACTGAGAGCAGAAATTGTAAAAAAGACAGCGGTTTTACGATAGAATAAGTACAGCGAGGAGATTAGAAAAAGATGGACAGAATTGAGGAGATCCGTGCAAAGATCGGAGAATGTGACGATATCATTATAGAACAGCTTGCGGTCAGAATGTCTCATATCCAGGAGATCATTTCTTATAAGAAGGCAACCGGTATCCCGATTTTACAGCCGGAGCAGGAGAAGAAGCAGACGGATGCACTGGCAGAAAAACTTGGCGACAATGAGTTCGAGGAAGAGATTCTTGATATTTTCAAATATATCATGAAGAACAGCAGAAGAATTCAGGCAAAGAGTCTGTTCGATTACAATATTTTCCTGATCGGTTTCATGGGAGCCGGAAAGAGCACGATCGCAGGAGAACTGAAGGATAAGCTTGAGATGGATCGTGTCGAGATGGATCAGATGATCGTGGAGAAGCAGGGTATGTCTATCTCAGAAATTTTTGATGAGTATGGGGAAGCTTATTTCCGTAACTTAGAGAGCAATACACTGATCGAGCTGCAGAAGAGAAAGCAGACGATCGTTTCCTGCGGCGGTGGTGTTGTCATGCGGGAAGAGAACACAGACCATATGAAGAAAAATGGACGTGTTGTTTTACTGACAGCGAAGCCTGAGACTATCTATGAGCGTGTCAAGGACAGTGACGAGCGCCCGATTTTAAATGATCATATGAATGTGGAGTTCATCAGCAGTCTGATGGATAAACGAAAAGAGCGTTATGAGGCAGTTGCGGATATTACGGTGGCGACAGATGGCAAGAATGTGACACAGATCTGTGAGGAGATCATTTCGAAACTGATTGCACTCGACAATGCAAAAGAAGAGCAGGAAAAAAACAAATAGCTGGAAAACAGCTTTTGTCAGTGTGAAAGCGGGGATAAAGGGAATGGAATATGATGCACAAGTGTTTAAGATGAAGGCAAACAAAAAGGCACGCAATGTCTGGATGGCATTGTCATTGATCCTTTCACTGTCGTACACGTCAGATACGGCAAAGGGATTACATACGCTGCCTTACTATGCAATGTTTATGGCGGTCTGCTGGATTCCGTTTTTGTTTGGAGTGGTGGTACTCCGTCTGCAGGGAGCAGCAACGCAGTATTACAAATTTATTGTTGCGGTCGGGTATGGTGTGTTTTATGCATTTGTTGTCTGTACAAGTGAATCGGTACTGTCGTTTATGTATATATTTCCTCTGACGAGTATGCTGGTTTTATTCAAGGACAGGACATATATGGTGCAATGTGGCATTGGTACACTGGCAATCAGTATTGCCAGCAGCGTACATAAGTTTATGAACGGAATGAACAGTGCATCCAATGTGAATGATTACACATTGCAGGCATCCTGTATCATACTTTGTTATATTTGTTATGTTGTGTCGATCGACCATCTGAATGAGTCAGACGGTGCATTGACCAATTACATCAAAGCGGATTTAGAACGGGTGGTTACGACTGTTGAGCAGGTAAAAGGTGCCGGTAATCAGATCATGGACGGAGTTACGGTTGTCAGGGAATTAGAGGATGAAAACAGACAGAGTTCCACGACAGTTGTGCAGGGAATGAGTGAACTGACGCAGAACAATAACGTCCTTCATGATAAGACAATGTCCTCGATGGACATGACGACCAACATTAATGAGCAGGTGGAACGCATGGCATCCCTGATGGAACAGATGGTCACTCTGATGAACGAATCCGCAGACCATGCAAATGAAAGCTCCGGAGAATTATCCAGAGTGGCAGAGACAACAATGCTGATGGCAAAGCTGTCCGACGAAGTTGAGACGATCCTCTCAGAATTCCAGAAAGAGTTCGAGCGTGTGAAAACAGAAGTCAGCACCATTGAATCCATTAACTCCCAGACGAATTTGCTGGCATTGAACGCATCGATCGAAGCAGCGAGAGCAGGAGATGCAGGAAAAGGATTTGCAGTCGTGGCAGATGAAATCCGGAACTTAAGTACAGAGACGCAGGAGTCTTCGAGCCGTATCATGTCGGCACTTGCAAATCTTGGAACCACTTCCGTTAAGATGACAGATTCTATCGGACAGACCGTCAATTTGATCCAGGAGACCTCTGAAAAAGTTGCAGCGGTCAACGAGAGTGTGTCAGGAATAGCAAAAGATGCAGCGGAGCTTGAACAGCATCTGAGTGTCATTGATTCCGCAATGCAGGATGTAAAAGAATCTAACCATCAGATGGTTTCTAATATGGAGGGAATCTGTAATGTCATGGATGCCATGACAGACAGCATTGGAAGTGCAGATGGCGCAACAAAGACAATGCTGAACAAATACGATGAGTCCTCACGCAATGTGAATAAGATCGAGACCGTTGTTCAGGATATGATGGAAAAACTAGGTGTCGGTGGCTTTATGGGTATTCAGGATGTCAAACCTCAGATGCACTGTGTTTTGGTCAGAAAAGGAGAAACACAGGAAGAATATCATGGAAAAGTCGCAAGACAGAGCGGCAGTGAGTTATGGCTTTATCTGGACCGGAAAGCACTGGACTGCATCCGGGAAAAGACACCATATGATATTCAGATCGTGGTTGATAATGTCCTTTACAACTGGAAGGATGTTCTGGCAAATGTGGAAAATGAGCAGGGAAGAGATGTATGCCATTTAGTGGTAAAAACAACACCTGTCATTGCAAATAGAAGAAAATATCCGAGAATGCCAATCGCAAATTCCTGTACGATCACGAGAAAAGATACGGATAAAACATATCGCGGAAAAATGGTCAATGTCAGTGCGAATGGCTTTGCATTTGCAGCAGCATCAGACGATTTTGCGGAACTTAAGGGAACACAGCTGGTACTTGACATTCCGGATTTTCCGGTAAAAGAGGAACGCACCATGGAAGGCGTGGTGATCAGAAGCACGGACAATCACGGAGAATATATTGTGGGATGCCGTATGCCGGAAGACAGTCCGGCCATTCAGAAATATGTAAATGATAATTATAAGGAATAAAAAATGTCTGGCGGGATTTTTTTCGCCAGACATTTTGTTCGAAAAGCAAGGAGGATATATGATGTATCATCGGTTAGAAAACAGTATTATTGATGTGATCAAGGAGGAGCAGGCAAAACTTGGATACCGCAAAGAGGAGATTCGTTTGTATTATCCGCTCAGCTCCCTGGATCACTTTTTTGAGACATCGGCGGATGCAGAGGAGATGAAAAAGATCCTGGCGGGATTTGGTGCATATACAAAGGAAAAACTGGGCAATGTGCTGGTATCCAATAAAGGGGATCGATTTTGTTTCCATATACCGGAGCAGGGTGCAGAATATGTGCATGCTCATATGAAGCCGAATGAGTTTATCCGGGAGTTGGTAGAGCTGGTCGGAAAACACGGCTGTACGATGCAGCAGGTGAAAGACCTTTTCCTCTCAAAGGGAAAGCAGGTTCAGATGGAGCCGGTGGACAATGGTGAGTTTGATCTTATGATACGCTTTGAAGGAGACGCAAAAGATCCGTATTACTATTGTTTTAAAGATGAGGGATGTCACATTATTTATCACAGATTTTTGCCAGAGGATTATGCTGACTTCGGTTTTTAATGTTTTTGTTCATTATAATGTTGTTGAAGGTCGTACTTATAAAGATACTTTATTCTTTCTTGACAGATATCTGATTCCATATTATAATCTGTATCATATAAAACATATAGAAATAGTAGGAAATAATAATGAGAGAAATTTTATGCTTTGGCGATTCCAACACATATGGTTTAATACCTGGAACAAAAGAACGGTATAAAGAAAATATCCGCTGGACAAGAATATTACAGCAGAAGTTAAAGGAAAAGGACTGCCGCATTGTGGAGGAAGGACTCTGCGGAAGAACGACGGTTTTTGAGGATGAACTTCGCAAAAATAGAAAGGGCAGTGATTTATTACCTGTTTTATTAGAAAGCCATGCGCCAATCGACCAGGTTGTTCTGATGCTAGGGACGAATGACTGCAAATCCTATTATCATGCCTCGGCAGAGGTGATTGGTCTTGGAGTGGAGAAACTCATCGGGCAGATCAGACAGGCGGGAGAACATATTAAGATTCTTTTGGTCTCACCAATTCTTCTCGGAGAAAAAGTATGGGAACCGGAATATGATCCAGAGTTTGACGAACAGTCAGTGGAGACATCCAGACAGTTAAAAACAGTTTACAGTAGAATTGCAAAAAAGCATGGAATTGATTTTCTGGCAGCATCGGATGTTGCAGAACCAAGCAGCAGGGACAGAGAGCATATGGACGAGGAAAGCCATCGCAGATTTGCAGAAGCAGTCTATGAAAGACTTGCAGGATAAAGAAATGAGAAGAAGCAGATACCGGGAGAGGACTGATTCTTTTTTGAGGAATAATAAAAGAAAAAGTACAAAAACTATATTGACAAAAGAAAATAAATTGTGTACAATCTATTTATCGAAAAAAATTGCACACAATTTAATTTGAGACAATATGAATAAATGCTTATTATCACAATGAAGAAACAGAATATTCTGGAACAAAGTATTTATAACAGGAATGGAGGTAGAGATGGAACGGTATGATATTGCAATCATAGGTACCGGACCGGCGGGATTGGAAGCTGCGATCACGGCAAGAATCCGTAATAAGAAGATTATCTTATTTGGAAATAAAAATCTGAGCCTGAAAGTGGAAAAAGCGCATACGATTCAGAATTATCTGGGACTGCCAAACATTGGCGGTGAGGAACTGAAAGCTGCTTATGAAGCACATTTAAAAGCGATGGATATTGAGATCACAGAAGATAAGATCAACGCAGTTTACGCGATGGGCGAGTATTTTGCCTTGCAGGGAAATGGAACAAACTATGAGGCACAGACAGTCATTCTTGCAACCGGAGTCAGCACTGCAAAGGCATATCCGGGTGAGGAGCAGTTTTTAGGCAGAGGCGTCAGCTATTGTGCCACCTGTGATGCACCTTTATACAGAGGAAAAACGGCAGCGATTATCGGTTTTTCTCCGAAGGAGGAAGCAGAAGCCGACTTTATGGCAGAGATGGCAGACAAAGTTTATTATATTCCAATGTATGAAGCCGATGTAAATGTTGCAGATTCCATCGAAGTTTTGCGGGAAAAGCCAGTGGCTGTCGAGGGAGCGTTAAAAGTTCAGGAGCTTGTGACAGACCGGAACCGTTATGATGTGGATGGAGTATTTTTTTTAAGAGAGAGCGTTTCTCCGGCACAGTTAGTGCCAGGACTTAAGATAGAGGACAATCATATTGAGGTTGACCGTCAGATGCGCACAAATCTTGCAGGCTGTTTTGCCTGTGGCGATGCGGTCGGCGCACCGTACCAGTATATCAAGTCCGCAGGAGAGGGCAATGTAGCCGCACTTTCAGCAGTTGCATATCTGGCAGAGAAAAAACGCCAGACAAAGCAGTAATGCAAACGCCTATCAAAGTAAATGATAAGAAGGAGAAAAAATTATGGTAAAGAAAATTTCACAGAACGAATTTAACGAAGTAACAGCAAGTGAGGTAGCAGTCATTGATTTTTCTGCTACATGGTGTGGACCATGTAAAATGTTAGCACCTGTATTGGAGGAGGTTTCCGAGGAATATGCAGGAAAAGTAAACTTTTTCAATGTAGATGTTGATGAGAACCCGGATCTCGCAATGCAGTACAAAATCATGAATATCCCGGCACTTGTCGTATTGAAAAAGGGTGAAAAGGTCGATACACAGGTAGGTTTCGCTCCAAAAGAAAATATTGTGGAATTTATTAAAAAACAGTTATAATAAAAGAAAGCGGCGCTTACCACAGTAAGGGCAACAGGATGACAATATGGAAAAATACGATGCATTGAAATTGGAGAAACAGCTTTGTTTTCCATTGTATGCAGTATCAAAAGAAATTGTAAAAAAGTACAAGCCATATCTGGATGAACTGGATCTGACTTACACACAGTACATTACAATGATGGTCATGTGGGAGCATAAGGAGATGAATGTGAAGGAGCTTGGGGAACATCTGTACCTCGACTCCGGAACACTCACCCCGGTTTTAAAAAAGCTGGAACAAAAAGGATGGGTGAAACGAAACCGGGCAAAAGAGGATGAGAGAGTTTTGATCGTCACGCTCACCGCAGAAGGCGAAAAGTTAAGAGATAAAGCAGTGGAAATTCCACAAAAAGTTGGTGGGTGCGTCTGTCTTGATCAGGAAGAGGCAGCATCACTTTATAAAATTTTATATAAAATATTGGGGAATATGTAATTATTTGCAGATTTTCAGATTGATTGCATAGGGCAAAAGAAAATGTTGCGGTAATCATTAACAATTTTAACAGGTCAGGCGTATTGCCAGACTACATAGAAAAGGAGAAGAGCAGCATGGAAAAAGTGAATTTTGGTGTAACAAAGCGAGGGGAAGAAGCCTCGTTATATGTGTTGGAGAATAAAAACAACACAACGATTAAGGTGACAGACTATGGTGCAACACTGGTTTCTCTTTTATTTGCGGACAAGGCAGGGGTACAGAAAGACCTTGTACTTGGGTATGATAACGTGACCGGATATGAGGAACATACCAGTTACTTTGGGGCGATTATCGGACGAAACGGAAATCGTATCAAAGACAGCCGGTTTACGATCAATGGAAAAGAGTACAGGATTGACGAGAATGAGAATCATAATAATCTCCACAGTGGAAAAAACGGGTTTAACACGGTCATCTGGGAAGTGAGAGAACACACGGACAATAGCATCACATTTTATCACTACAGTTCAGAGACAGAGCAGAAATTCCCGGGCAACATGGAGATTACCGTTACATACACGATTGCAGATGATGATACACTGCATATTGTATATAATGGAAAAGCGGATGCAGATACGGTTATGAACTGCACGAATCATTCCTATTTTAATCTGAATGGTCACGAGAGTGGAAGCATTGAAGGACAGGTATTGCAGATTTTCGCAGATGCCTATACGCCAGTCGTGGATTCAAGTGCGATTCCGACAGGAGAGATTGCATCGGTGGAGGGAACGCCGATGGATTTCCGAACAGAAAAACAGATTGGACAGGATATCAGGGCAGATTTTGAACAGCTTCATTTTACAGGCGGTTACGATCACAATTATGTTCTCGGCAGACCAGGTGAGAAAAAGATTATGGCAAACGCATACTGCCGGGAGAGTGGAATTGCCTTAGAAGCTGCAACTGACTGCTGTGGTGTACAGTTTTATGCAGGAAACTTTATCGGAGAGCAGACCGGAAAAGGTGGTGCAGCCTATCACGACAGAAGTGCATTTTGTCTGGAGTCCCAGTTTTATCCAAATGCGGTGAATGAACCGGATTTTCCGTCACCGGTGGTGAAAGCGGGAGATACCTATCACACGGAGACAAGTTACCGGTTTTATCTAAGATAGGGTTGAAACGATAAACGAATCAGGATGAAAGTGCTGATAAATTGCATTGATAGAACAAACAGCCGATTTTGTCAGAAATATAGTTGACTTCGGGGGAAAAAAGTGCTATTCTCCAACATAGCATGAAAAGTGATAATTATGAGTGAGTCTATAGCTGATAATTATGTGAAAGCGATGATAAGAGTTAGTACGTTTCCTATGATGTGCAGAGAGAAGGCGGTCGGTGCGAGCCTTTCATGATGAAAACGGAACCTGTCTTTGAGCGTGAAGTGAACGTGGGTGTTAGAACTGCGGACGGCATCAGATGCCAGAAAGCAGAGGGATTCATTATTAAGCTTCATCGGGAGCTCCCGTTACAGAGCTGGCATATCGGAGGTTTCCTGTATGCGTGAGAGCGGTTTTACCGAAATTAGGTGGTACCACGGACAGATAGTTCGCCCTAAGCTGATATTTTTATATTGGCTTGGGGCTTTTTTAATGCTTCGAAAATATCTGTATTCAAAAAAATAGACAATTGCGAAACTCATAACAACCTAAATTGAATTATGAGAAATTGACAAAAGACATGAAAGACATTGGGGAGCCGCCGGCACTTAGAAGGCAGATACAACAGTAAGTTGTGTCTGGCTTCTTAGTACCGTTGCGAGCGACACATAGCGAGAGCGTGTCTTGAATGTTTTTGTTAATTTTGAACAATTGAAAGAAGACTAGGAAGAGTTTCGCAAACGACTAATTAAAAAAACAAGAAAAGGAGAGAGGATTATATGAAATTAGAAAAATTAGTAGGTGACAGATTCAAGGAAAGACCGGCGGATTGTCAGGTAGACAGCCATGCACTTATGATCCGTGGCGGTTACATGAAGAATGTGGCAAACGGAATTTATTCTTCTTATATGCCACTTAAGAGAATCACAAGAAAGATCGAGCAGATCATCCGCGAAGAGATGGATGCGATTGATGGACAGGAAGTACAGTTCCCGGTTGTTATGCCGGCAAGTCTCTGGCAGGAATCTGGCAGATACGACAGCATCGGAAAAGAACTTTTACGTTTTACAGACCGAAATGGAGCACCGATGGTTCTTGGTATGACACATGAGGAAGCAGCCGTTCAGTTAGTAAGAGAATATGGACAGAGCTATGCAAAATACCCATTCATGATTTATCAGATCCAGACAAAATTCCGTGACGAGGCACGTCCAAGAGCAGGACTGATCCGTGTGCGTGAGTTTACAATGAAAGATGCGTACTCCTTCCACACAAGCCAGGAAGATTTAGAGCAGTACTATGATAAATGCCACAAAGCATATGAGAGAATCTATGCAAGAGCAGGTATTCCGGAGGTGGTTTCTGTAAAATCTGATTCCGGTATGATGGGCGGAAATGTTTCCCATGAGTTCATGCTTTTAACTCCAATCGGAGAGGATTCTATCGTAATCTGTAATGAGTGTGATTACCGTGCCAATATGGAAGCTGCCGAAAACATTGTAGAGAACGAGACAGAGGCTATGCAGGAGCTGACAAAGGTTCATACACCTGAGATGCATACAATTGAACAGGTCTGTGAATTTTTACATGTGGATGCAAAGAAATCCATGAAAGCCGTTGTTTACCAGAAAAATTCGGATGACAAATATATTCTCATTTTCGTGCGTGGTGACCTCGAAATTAATGAGACAAAGCTAACCAATTACCTTGGCTGCGATGTCCATCCGGGAGTGATCACAGAGGAGAGTGGTATTCAGGCAGGATTTATCGGACCGGTGAACCAGAATGCAGACTGCATCGTTTTATTTGACCGTTCTTTAAAGGGAACAACAAATCTTGTCTGCGGCGCCAATGAAGTGGATTATCATTACACAGGTCTGAATATGGAGCGCGAGTTCCCGGATGCAGAATATGTTGATCTTGCAAAAGTTGTGGAGGGCGGTATCTGCCCATGCTGCGGTAAGAAATCACTGACCATTTCCCGTGGTATTGAGGTTGGTAACATCTTCCAGCTCGGAACGAAATACACCAAGACCATGAACATGACTTATGTGGACAAAGACGGTACAAGCAAAAATCCAATCATGGGTTGCTACGGTATCGGTGTCGGACGTATGGCAGCTTCCATTTGTGAAGCACATCATGATGATTATGGTCCAATCTGGCCAATGAGCATTGCTCCGTGGCAGGTTCACATCTGTGCGATGAACCTTGACAAAGAAGGTGTCAGGGAAGTAGCAGATACTTTATATGAGAATTTACAGAATGCCGGTGTGGAAGTAATCTATGATGACCGCTCCGTAAGTGCCGGAAATAAATTCTCCGATGCAGACCTTTTAGGGGTTCCGGTTCGTGTTGTTGTGAGCCCACGTAACTTAAAAGAGTCTGTTGTGGAAGTTTCCACCCGTGACAAGAGCCTTATGGAGAAAGTTCCGGTAGAAAATGCCGAGCAGTATGTAAAAGACCTTGTAGAGAAAATGAAAAAAGAGTGTAATCTGGTAAAATAAATGGAAAAAATAAACGGAATCCCGATGATTCCATTTGGACTTCTTGGCGGTTTCTGTGATCATCTGGAAATCAGAATCACAGGACTGTCGGAGGAAGGTTTTTCGTTTCGTGTACCGGAAAAAATAGAAAAAGCGGCGTGCCTTGAGATTTGTTTTTTTGACTTTTCTGCTGACTGTTACCGCAAAGTGCAGTTGGCAGAGAAGGAAAGAGAGATGAAGTTAACAGAGGAGACGCCCTTTTTCTTTATCTATTCGGTGTGGACAAAAAACGGGGAATACAGGGAGCAGGTAAAGCGTCTGGTGACAGATTATGACAACTACATATCGCTAAAACTCGCAGGAGATGATGCGTATCTTTCAGAAAAAATGGTTGGTTATCCGGCAGAATTGGACGAAGTTTACACAGAGAGCTTCGAAGAGCAGAAGAAAGAGTGGTTCAGTTGTGTTGGTGATGGAATACAGGAGTGCAGGAATACATGGGAGCATAAAAAGTGGAATATTACAGATTTACCTGAATTCGAGCTCGCCATCACAATAGACCGCCCGGAATTATATTATGATTTTCTACAAAAAGACTGGACGAGATTTTGCCACGATTACTGGAAAAACAATTTTCTGGAACATCACACATTGAGTAAGAAGAGAGTGACAAGAATCTACATTGGAAACCAGTTCTGCCACAACCTTTTTCCAAGGAAAGAATTGCTGTTTCAGGTGTTGGAGAAAGCGTTGGAGAACAATCTTGCGGTGACGCTTGCCTTCTCATATATTAGGAATCATCTGTTGGAAGAGATTGATGAACTGTTGCAGGAACTTGAAGTATGGTGCCAAAGCAGAGAAAAAGAGGCAGGCAAGGATCAGGAGGAAATTATCGTAAACGACTGGGCGATGCCTATACTTTTGCAGGGAAAACCACACTTAAAACCAGTGTTGGGAGTTCTGTTAAATAAACGTAGAAAAGATGTCCGTTTACCTTATAAACATGGTATCGGGAATCATGTGGACAGTCTGGCAGAAAATAATTTGAATTGTGGATTTTATCAGGATTATTTAAAAAATACATTCGATATACAAAGATTTGAATTTGAATCATGCGGATATAAGGTTACAATCCCAGATGGACACCACAGCCTGCATCTTCCTTTTTTCCAGACAAATACCTCGCAGTATTGCACGCTTTATGCCGTTTGCAGATATGGTGACAGGGGAAAACAAAAGTTGCCGGAAAACTGCCCAAGATATTGTAACAAAAAAGTATTTCTATATCCGAAGCATTTGAAAATGGTGGGAAGATATAATTCACTGTTTGGATATGATGAGAAAATACTGTGGGATGAAAAACAATTGCAGGATTATCTCGAACAGGGGATTGACCGGATTGTTGTGAATGTTTCTTTGTAATAGTAGGACATTGTCTGGACAGGAATGCATTTTTATATAGAAAACGATTCCGCTGAAATGCAACAGGGGAGAAAAATACGATGGAGTCTGTTCTTGACCGTGTAATCAAGCAGAACACGGAAAATGTAAATTTATTAAAAACAAAAGATTACAATATTTTTTCTGTTTTACAGATACAGTCAAAGGAAGTTCTGATCTGCCGCATGATAGCTGACCTTTTAAATCCGAGAGGGCAGCATGGCGCAGGGGCAGAGTACTTAAAAATTTTCCTGAGAGATTGTCTTGGGATGGAAAAAATGGATACAAAACTGGCAGATCAGGCAATTGTGACGGCAGAATATGCGATTGATGATGAGCGGAGAATCGACATTGTAATTGAAATTGGCAGCTATTTTCTTCCGATAGAAGTGAAAATTTATGCGGCTGACCAGAAAAGCCAGTGCTTTGATTATTATCAGTATGCAAAAAGAAGAGATGCGCAGGCGAAGGTGTATTATCTGACGTTGGATGGACGCAGACCGGGAAAAGACAGCACATCTTCTGGCAATCGGTCAGTAACGGAAGAGGACATTGTCTGTCTTTCGTTCCGTGAGCATATTTTAAACTGGCTGAAGGCATGTAAAAATTGTGGAAATACAGGAATGATTCCTATTTTAGAACAGTTTATCCAGAACATAGAACAGATCAGTGGCTATACAAGTGAGAGGGTGAGAAATATGGTGATCGATGAACTGCTTGTGTCTGGCGATTCCTTAAGAGCGGGGATGCAGATTGCAGATTCTGTCAATGCAGCAAAAGCAAAACTGATTTATCTGGTTTTCGAAGAGTTTGAAAAGCAGTTGGCAGGAGTGGCGGAAAGAAATCATTGGACGAGAGAGAAAAAAAGCAACTGGTATGAATATAAAGAACAGGCAGATGAATTTTTTTATAAATGGAATACGACCTATCCGGGGATCAACTACATTGTAAAGGATGCCCCGATGCCGGATGGAAAACAGCTCTGGTTCCGTGTGGAGGTAGAACATCGTCTGTTCGCGGGATTCTGTGTCTTTGATCCGAATGCAGAATCGGAGGAAGGACACGGGGATCAGGTGGATGAATATGATGCTGCAACTGTAAAAGCAGTCGGGCATTATCTGAAAATCAGTGCGGCAGACCACAAGGACTGGTGGGCAACCAGGTGGTATCTGCCAGCCGGAGAACAGAAGCCAAACGATTCTGTTCCGAACTTTAAAATCATGAATGATGCAGCGATTGCACTGGCAGACAACGAGTGCAGGTCGGAGTTTGTATCATTGTGTGTTCGTAACATTGAGGAGATGGTGGAGAGAGTGCTTGCTATTCCGGAATGAAAAAATTATAATAAAATAAGTATGTAGTGGATTGGAAAGGAGAAGCTGTTATGAACAAACGTAAGAAACTTCCAATTGGAATTGAGAGTTTTGAAGAGATGCGGAAAGAAGATTTTTATTATGTTGATAAAACGAGATGGATCGAGCAGCTTCTCGCCCAGTGGGGAAAGGTAAATCTTTTTACCCGTCCACGCCGGTTTGGAAAATCTTTAAATATGAGTATGCTTCAGACATTTTTTGAGGTAGGAGCAGATGCATCACTTTTTGATGGATTGTATATTTCAAAGAATAAAGAAGTCTGCAAACAGTATCTTGGAAAGTTTCCGGTTGTATCCATCAGTTTGAAAGGCGTGAATGGAAACACTTTCGACGAGGCACGGAGCTGTCTTGTAAAAGTTATCAACAGAGAAGCGCGTAGATTGCAGAACTTATCAGAAAGTGAAAAACTGACACAGGTTGATAAGGAACTTTTTGAAAAATTGCTTTCTCAGATGAAGGATGATGGAACGTTAAGCAGCAGCTTATTGGAACTTTCAGAACTTTTGGAAAAACATTATGAAGAAAAAGTGATCGTTTTGATTGATGAGTATGATGTGCCACTTGCAAAAGCAAATGAAAATGGCTATTACGATGAGATGGTACTTTTGATCCGTAATTTATTTGAAAATGTGTTAAAGACGAATCACAGTTTGAAGTTTGCTGTGTTGACAGGATGCCTTCGGGTTGCAAAAGAAAGCATTTTTACAGGATTGAATAATTTTAAAGTTTATTCCATTACGGATGTTGATTTTGATGAAAACTTTGGCTTTACAGATGATGAAGTAAAAGAGTTGCTTCATTATTATGGTCAGGATACACATTATGAGACGGTAAAAGAATGGTATGATGGGTATCGTTTTGGAAATGTTGATGTATATTGTCCATGGGATGTGATTAACTATTGCAGTGATCATATTGCAAATCAGGAGTGTGCACCAAAAAATTATTGGGTGAATACAAGCGGAAATGATGTGATCCATCGCTTTATCAATAGTATTTATGAACCGCAGAAACTCACAAAACTGGAGTTGGAACATCTTGTGAATGGTGGAAGTGTCCAGAAAGAAATCAGTCAGGAGATGACCTATAAGGAATTGTATTCATCAATCGATAATCTCTGGAGTACCCTTTTTATGACAGGGTATCTGACAAGCCGCAGCAATACGGATGGAAACAGGTATGATCTTGTGATCCCGAATAGAGAAATCAGAAATATTATCACAGAACATATTCTGAAATTATTTAAGGAGAATATTAAGCAGGATGGTCAGAAAGTAAACGCTTTTTGTGATGCCTTATTAACAGAGAAAGCGGATGTGGCAGAGAAGCTTTTTTCAGATTACATGCAAAAAACGATCAGTGTGAGAGATACTTTTGTACAGAAGCCGACAAAAGAAAATTTTTATCATGGAATTTTGCTTGGAATTCTTGGGTTTAAAGAAAACTGGCTTGTGACATCAAACAGAGAATCTGGAGATGGATTTAGTGATATCATGATCCGGGTAGGAGATTCTGAGGTCGGGATTGTTATTGAGGTGAAGTATGCCAATGATGGTAATCTGGAAGCAGAGTGCAAAAAAGCATTGAGACAGATTGATGATACAGGGTATGCAGAAGCGTTGCATCAGGACGGAATCTGTAAAATCTTAAAATATGCGATCGCATGTTATAAGAAAACCTGTAAGATTATGTTAGAGGCAGAAAAATGTTAAAAAATAAAATTTTTACATGGATGACATTGGGTGAAATATCTTTGTTATAACGTGATTCAGAGAGGATTTTTTATGGGAAGTTATCTTAATCCGGGAAGCACAGCATTTCAGGGAAGTCTGCGGTCACAAATTTATATTGATAAAAGCGGACTGATTGAAAAGACGAACACAGTGCTTGGCACAGAGCAGAAATATGTCTGCGTCAGCCGTCCAAGACGATTTGGAAAGTCTATGGCGGCAAATATGCTGAGTGCGTATTATGACAGAGACTGCGATACCAGAGAATTTTTTGATAAACTTAAAATCAGTCAGTCAGAAGAGTATCTGAAACATTTGAACCAGTATGATGTGTTAAAAATTAACATGCAGGAATTTTTGAGCGCAACACAGAGCATGGAGGAAATGTTAAGATTACTGCAAAAGAGGCTGATCACAGATTTGAAAAACAGATATTCTTCATATGAGATAGAAGATAATCTGGTATTTGCGATGCAGGATGTCTATGCCAACACGCACCATCCGTTCATCATTTTAATTGATGAATGGGACTGCCTGTTCCGTGAATATGAGCAGGACAAAGAGTCACAGAAAAAGTATCTTGATTTCCTGCGGTTCTGGCTAAAGGATAAAGATTATATTGCCCTTGCGTATATGACGGGAATCCTCCCTATAAAAAAATACGGTTCTCACTCGGCACTGAATATGTTTATGGAGTACTCGATGACCGATCCGGGAGAACTCGCAGAATTTTTTGGGTTTACGGAAGAAGAAGTTAAGGGATTGTGTGAGGAATATGCCATGAACTTTGAAGAAGTCAAAGCGTGGTATGATGGATATGATCTGATTTCACATAGTCGTTTTGGCGACAAAAGATATTCAATTTATAGCCCGAAATCAGTGGTAGAAGCGATGCTGCGGCACAAATTCGGCACATACTGGAACCGAACAGAGACCTATGAGGCACTGAAAATATATATTCAGATGAATATGGATGGATTGAAAGATTCAGTGATCCAGATGCTTGCAGGGGAGGGTGTGCGTATTAATACCGGAACATTCAGCAACGACATGACAACTTTTGCAACAAAGGATGATGTACTGACCTTACTGGTGCACCTTGGTTATCTGACATATAACAGTGAGACAGAGAAAGTGACCATTCCAAACAAAGAAGTGTCACAGGAATATCTCAATGCCATCAGTACCATGGACTGGCACGAGGTAATGCGTTCGGTCGAAAATTCGCGTAAGTTAGTGGAAGCATTATGGAATCAGGATGCAAAAGCAGTTGCTGCCGGAATTGAGAATGTCCATGATGAGATTTCAATTCTTCAGTATCATGATGAAAACTTATTGAGTTGTACCATTCATCTGGCATTCTATTTTGCAAGAGAATATTATACGATCATCCGGGAACTGCCGACAGGAAAAGGTTTTGCAGATATCTGCATGATCCCAAGAAAAATACACGCAGATAAGCCGGCAGTGATTATTGAATTAAAGTGGGATAAGGATGCAGAAGGTGCAATCGCACAAATAAAAGAGAAAAAGTATGTGAAATCCTTAGAGGATTACAAAGGTAATCTTCTGTTAGCCGGAATTAATTATGATAAAAAGACAAAGACACATGCCTGCGTGATTGAGAAAGTGGAACTTTAACAGATGAAAATTGTCGCAGGTTTAGGAAGTATTGATGAATATGAGACATTTGTAAAAGCGGGGGCGGATGAATTCTTTTGTGGATATGTACCGTTTTCCTGGGCGGAAAAGTACGGTGTGATCCATCCGTTAAACTGTAGGGAAGTACTTTTTTACAATGTGCAGATTGGTTCCATGAGCGAACTGCAAATCCTGAAAAAAATGGTGGACTATTATGGCAAGCCGGTAGAATTGACGTTTAATTCCATCTACTATACAGGGGAGCAGTATCCTGTCATAGCGGAGATCATCATACAGTGCATGGCAGCAGGCTTTGAAAATTTTATCATTGCAGACCCGGCACTGATGCTGTACCTCAGACAGCAGAAAATCAACTGCGGAATCCATTTAAGCGGTGAGACCGCGGAAGTGAACCGGGGAATGTTAGAACAGATGTTACCGTTTGGAATCCGCCGTGTGATTTTTCACAGGAAAAATTCGCTGGAAGATATGCAAAGCTGTATTAAAGAGGCAGATTTCCCACATGAATATGAAGCCTTCATTTTGAATGAACTCTGTCATTTTTCCGGGGCATTCTGTAATTCCCTGCATTGTGATGAACTGACACATCTTTGCAGAGTACCATATGAACTGGGAAATCTGCACAAGAAAGAAGAGACAGATGCTGCGCAAAAAGATGTGGCAGAGACAGACAGAATACAGGAAAAAGAGGGGAAGGGACTTCCTTTGGATGAAGATGGTTATCTGACCGGCAGTACCGGCTGTGGGCTCTGCGCACTTTACCGCATGAAACAGGTCGGCATTACCCATTTAAAACTGGTTGGTCGTGGCAATTATACCGATTTTATGGAAAAGGATATAAGGCAGTTGCGGAAAGCTCTGGATATTCTGGAAAAATCAGACAATGAGTTGCAATATCAGAGGGAAATGAAAGCGTCACTTTTTCCGGATGGATGCAGTCAAAACTGTTATTATCGGTGAGAAAAGAAGATCTGAGGAACATTTTTATATATTTGAACAGATAATTATTAGTCATATCGATAAAATTCATTAATAATAATGACTTTTCAGGAAAAGAGAACCTATGCTATACTGCTATCGGATTATAGGAAAAACAGGATGAAAATATATGCTGGCAGATAGAAAAAGCCGGTTCATTCAGACTGTCTGTAACAAAAGTAAATATAACAGGAGTTTAAAAAATGGAAAAAACAAAAGAGTACACATCCCCTTATGAAATGGACGGAAGAATTCCATGGCCGAAAGCGATCGTTTATGGTTTGCAGCATGTTCTGGCAATGTTTGTCGGAAACCTGACACCGCTGATCGTGATCTGTGGTGCATGCGGTATTGGAGCAGCATCTGACTTTGCAGAGGTTTATGTGGAATTACTACAGAATGCAATGATTATTGCAGGTGTTGTCACATTGGTTCAGCTTTTCGCAATCGGTCCTGTCGGTGGACGTGTTCCGATCATTATGGGAACGAGTTCCGGTTTTATTGGTGTATTTAAAAGCGTTGCAGGTGTTATGGGTGGCGGAGTGATCGCATATGGTGCGATCATGGGTGCGTCGATCATCGGTGGTCTGTTTGAGGGCGTGCTTGGATTTTTCTTAAAACCGCTCCGCAGATTTTTCCCTGCAGTGGTGACAGGAACAGTAGTTTTATCAATCGGACTTTCCCTGATCAGTGTTGGTGTCAGCTCCTTTGGAGGAGGATCTTCTGCGGCTGACTATGGATCATTGGAAAATTTATTCATCGGTCTTGTTGTGTTGATCATTATTCTTGGAGTAAAACATTTTGCAAAGGGAATGGCAAGTTCTTCCTCCATCCTGATCGGTATTATTGCAGGATATGTATTGTGTTTTATTATGGGAATGATCCTTCCGACAACCGCAGTGAATGCTGACGGAGTGGAATACACCAAGGCATGGGTTTTGAATTTTGATAAAGTGAGAGAAGCTTCCTGGTTTGCATTGCCGAAAGTAATGCCGGTAAAACCGATTTTTGATATGCGTGCGATCGTGCCGGTACTGATCATGTTTATCGTGACAGCCGTGGAAACGATCGGTGACATTTCCGGTGTTATGGAAGGCGGACTTGGTCGTGAAGCAACAGACAAGGAACTTTCCGGAGGCGTTATGTGTGATGGACTTGGTTCTTCGCTCGCTGCGTTATTTGGCGTACTGCCAAATACTTCTTTCAGCCAGAATGTCGGACTGGTTACGATGACAAAAGTAGTAAACCGTATGGCACTTGCGTGCGGAGCAGGAGTATTGATCCTCTGCGGACTGTTTCCTAAGCTTGCAGCATTGATCTCTATTATGCCGCAGAGTGTTCTCGGTGGAGCAGCAGTTATGATGTTTTCCTCTATCGTAGTCAGCGGTATCCAGCTGATCACAAAGGAAAAACTGACCGGAAGAAATATTACGATCGTATCTGTCGCACTGGGACTTGGTTATGGACTTGGAGCAAACAGTGACATTTTAAGAATGCTGCCGGATACCATGCAGTTGATCTTCGGTGGTTCCGGAATCGTTCCGGCTGCAATTGTTGCACTGGTCTTAAATATTGTGCTACCTAAGGATGAGGCTTAAAAAGTATAGGTAATAAAAAAGAGAAATCGTACAGACAAAATATGATGTTCCTGCTCGCATAGCTCGCAAAGGAAATCATATTTCGTCTGTACGATTTTTCTTTATAACAGCAGTATCAGAAATAAACTTGTGGAAGCCTTTAAAAATAGTGTATAATAGAAAGACAGAGCTTTAAACAAAGGAATTAAGATACATGATTTTAAAGAAGAAAATTCCAAATGATTTTTATAAATTATTCCGCACAAAAAACAGGGAAGCATATATGCAGTTTGTTACAGCCATTTACGAGGAAAACAATGAAGTATATGCTTCTCTCGGTCTTACGCAGGAAGAGTGTGCGCTTATTATTGAGAATACGATCGAGAAATCAAAGATCGTGTGGCAGGAAGAGGACGATATGGAGGAAGGAGAAACGCCGGATGCATTATTTCCGAGCGATTCTCCTTCCGGCATGTTAAACCACCTGATCCGGTGGGGATGGCTGAAAAGTGATTTTGATGAGAAACTGAATACCTGTGTGATCTCTTTCCCGGAATACAGCCAGTTGTATGTCGAGCTGTTTAAAAAGCTGCAGAGTGATGATGACAGCCGTGAAAGAGAGAGCATGCTTTCCATTTACAGTGCGTTGTTTACCTATCATTCCGACAATGAGAAAAACAATGATATTTTAAAAAGCGCACTGCGCACATCCAAAAGTCTTGGGCAGCTGCTGTCCAACATGCAGGATGGAATGCGTTCTTATTTTGATGAGCTTTCCTCCCAGAAACATTTTATCGGGATCCAGCAGGTGCTTGTGGAGGAGATCAACAACAGTGACAGCAAAAAATATGCAATCCTCACAACGACGGACAGTTTTTACCGGTACAAGGAGGCAGTGAAAGAACTTATCAGTGAAATTTTAAACGAAAATGATGAGAAAAAAGCAGTGCTTCTGAAAGAAAAAAAATCTCTCGAAGCAGGCACGCTTTTACAGAAGAGAAATGAGTACAGATTGCAGTATTGTGAGGATACGAGCAGGATCGTGATGCAGTTGGAACGGGAATTTGACATGATCGAGCGCAAGTACAATAAACTTATTGAACAGAAAACCGTTTTTGCAAAGCGTGCGCTGGCCCGCATCCATTACATTTTACAGGAGGGCGTCAGTGAGGAAGATAACATCATCAAACTGATCAATCTGTTAGACCACAGTGGGAAAAAAGATGAGATTTTGGTGGAAATGAGAGATCGTATCCGCTTTTCTTCGCAGTTTAAAAATATTACAGATAACAGTTTTGCCGGAAGGAGAGACCGTGGGGATGGAGCGTTTTCACCGGTGATGCTGGACGAAGAAATAGACGCAAGGGAACAGCACATGACGGATTTTGTTCCAAAGCCGTTGTATACAAGAAACGAGTTACAGAGTTTCCGAAGAAAAAATACCGTGGGTGGAGTCTTTGTAGCAACAGAAGAGACCGTACAGTCTGTGGAGGATCTGGAAAAACTTCTTTTCCTCTGGCAGGAAGAGACGGAGGAACGTCTGGCGGAAGATACAGTGTCGGTGGACGGCGAGATACGGAGTGAGGACGGACTAACCTATTCGAGACTCGTGATCGGGCAGAATCAATAAAATTGAGTTATGATACAGGAAAGAGGGCATTGGAAAAATGTTACAATATATGGAAACTGTCTCACAGGGCGAGGCAGAGAATATCAGAAAAACGATACAGGATTTATTCCGGCAGACCTGCATTTTACAGGTGAAATGTGATCCGGCAACTCTGGTACAGCACGACAATCCGAGGTATCAGGTGTGTCTGCGCCACAGAGAGTTTATCGCGGACTATCTGTCTGTGCTGGACTGCGAGCTTGTGCATGATCCGCAGGAACACATTTTCCGGATCACGGGGGATGGCGTTATGACAGAGCGTATGAGCCTTATGACAACGAAGCTGGTCATTCTTTTAAAAATGATTTACCGTGACAAAATCATGGGGGAAGGTCTGCATGCAACTACCACAAATCTGGCAGAAATCCGTGAGTATGGAAAAAATACTAACCTTATCACAAGACGTCTCACGGGGCAGGAGTGGAACGATGCACTTGTTTTGATGAAAACGCATCAGATGATCGAACTGCCGGGTGCCGTTGCCAATCTGGAAGATTTTACCCCGATTTATATTTACAGTACCGTAAACGTGTTCTGCTCTGCGATGGATATCAACGAGCTGGTGCGCGAATACCAGAATGAAATGACAGAATAACAGGAAATACGAAGGAGCACGAAATTTGAGCCAGGCAAAGAAAATTTTCACCCGCATGTGTCTGAACAACTGGGGTGGAATTAATCATAAAGTATTAGAATTTAATGAATATGTGAATTTATTCAGTGGAAAAAGCGGATCTGGAAAATCGACCGTCATGGATGCAATCCAGGTAATTTTATATGGAAGCTTCAGTCCGAGCTTTTTGAACAAAGCGGCGGATGATGCCAAAAACCGCAGAAGTGTCTTAAGCTACCTCCGTGGTGAGCAGAAAGATGGTTCTGCAAACCGTGGAAACTGCGATTTCTGTTCGGTCATTGCACTGGAAATCGAGGACACGGGAACGCACATCACCACCTGTGTGGGCATTGCGTTTGAAGTGAGAAAAAATGATTCCGAGATCAAAAAGTTCTCCTATTTCAGCCATTCCGGAAAGATGCCGGAACCGGGGTATATCACGGAGGAAGGCTTCTGTTATTCCAATCAGGATATCAAAAGGCTGGTAAATGAGAGAGCCGTATCGAAGGACAACCGCGGAAAAGGGGATGTCAACCGTATTTACGCCTCCAAGGAAGCTTATCTTGGAACGTTGTATGATGTCATTTTAGGTTACATTGATCCAAACCGTTTTATCACGATGGAAAAGAGTGCGATCGCACTGAAAATGACAAACGGAACGGGACAGTTTATCCGTGATTATATGTTTCCAAAGAGCACGTCAGATACGATTGAAACGATCAGTGAGCAGCTGGATGCGTACCGTCAGATCAAGGAAAAAATTGAAGATATGCGGAAACGTATTGATCTTTTGACAGACGTAAAAGAGACCGGGCAGGAGTTGGTGACGCTCCAGACCGATGTGATCCGTGCAGAGAGTTTTATCCGCTGCATTGATATTGAGGATCTCCGGGCGAAAATAGAGGCAGCCGAGGAGGACAAAAAAAGAATTGAAGAAGAGCAGGCACAGCTGCAGCAACAGGCAGACACGCTCGTCGGAGAGCGCGGAGAGGTCGAGCAGGAGCTGATCCGTGTGAGTGCAGATTTAAAAGCCAGCGATCTTGGAAGCAAACAGCAGCAGTTAGAGGAATTAGAGCAGAGAAGCCGGATGCTGACCGATAACAGCAGACAGTGGCGCAAAATCGTTCAGGGGTTGAAACAGTGGGAAGAGGATGAGGTCATCACCGACTATATCAGCAATCCGGTTTTAAATCTCATTGAAGCGATCGAAAACGGAAATGTGACAGAGGAAAACTGTCAGGAACTGCATTTGAAAATAGAGTCTGCAAAGCAGGATATCGAAAATGAATTTGAAGATTACAGTGAGCAGAAGCGCGAGGCAGGAAAAGAACTGAAAGAAAAGCAGAAGCTTGTGGATGATATGAAAAACAACCGGAAATCCTACAGCGAGAATCTCCGTTCTGCGAGAAGTTCCCTGGAGCGGAAATTAAGCGACCGCTACGGAAGAACGATAAAAGTCCAGATTCTGGCGGATCTTTTTGATGTGGCAGACGAGGAGTGGAAAAATGCGATTGAGGGTCGTATGGGAAGGCTGAAGTTTTCTCTGATCACAGAGCCAAAGTTTGCGCATGATGCGGCGGCGGTCTTTCGTGAGATGAAACAGTTTGAGGAAGTGGATCTCATTAATTCCAGAGCGATCGCAGACAGCGAGCCGCGAGCCATGGAGAACTCTCTTTATGAGGCGGTTGAGACGAAGGAAGCCTATGTGGATGTGTGCCTGAAACGTTACCTCGGTCATATTATAAAGTGTCATTCCGTGGAAGAGTTGGAGCAGGTGAAAGACGGCGTGACACCGGATTGCTATTCCTACAGTAATTTTATTTTCCGGCATCTGCGGAAAAAGGATTATACCACAAATGCCTGCATCGGAGAGAAAGTGTCAAAGGCACGTCTGGCAGAGTACGAGGCTGACGTGGAGCGGCTTGGGAAACAGTATCAGGAACTGCATTACATGACCGAGCGCTTAAAGGCGGCAAGGGATTTTGAAAGCCTGAAAGAGGAAAAGGAATATTATGTAAACCTTTCCGGCGCGGAAAAAGAGCTTGGAAAAGTCAATAAGAAAAAAGCCACACTTGAGGAGACAATCCGCACTTTGCAGGAAGGGCAGTATAAGGAATTACAGCAGAAAGAGCAGAGCCTGAAACAGCAGATGCGTGAGCTCCAGGCTTCGATCGGCGAAAATCAGGGACAGATGAGTGAGAAAATACGCCGACACGAAAATCTTTCCGGCGCAAATGACCAGCGTCGTCTGCAGTTAGAGGAGATGCTGCAGGGATACGTGCCAAATGAGGAAATCGAGCAGGAAGTGCAGGAGCAGTTGAAGAAGCGCTCCGGCCAGTCCTTGAAGAATCAGAAAAACGCAGAACTTGTAGCCCTTTCGGCAGGAGAGCAGGAGAAAGCCGAGATATTGCGCACCGCCAGAAACCGTTACATTTTTGCTTATCCGTCCAGCCAGTTTAACGGTTCAGAAAAGTCCAATGAAGCCTATGAGAAGCTTCTGGAAGAATATCAGACGGACTACGAGCCGGCGTATGAAGCGGAATTTGAGAAACAGTGTGATTTTATCTACAAGAGTCTGCGTGAGAATGTGATCGCAACCATCCATGGAGATATCAAGGCGGCAAAACGCCACGCTTACGAGATCAACCGGTTACTGCGTGAGACGAACTTTTCCGACAGCACCTATCAGATCAAGATCGAGCCAGCGAAAAATGAGAATGGCCAGTTTTTTGAGATGTTAATGGCAGAGGAATTAGACAGCAAAAATCTGGATAATGCCGGTTTTGATGGTCAGTTGAGTTTTGGGGAGGATACCTTTTACCAGAAATACGAGCAGAAGATCAAACTCCTCACCGACAAATTCATGCCGCCGAGGGACGAGGATGAGCAGGTGCGTGCGAAGAAGCGTCAGGAGATGGAGCAATACGCAGATTACCGCAATTATCTCTCCTTCAGTATGTTTGAACAGGTGACAGACGAGCAGGGGAATGTCATCCGTGAAAATTTTGTCGATGATATGGCTGGAAGAGATTCCGGAGGAGAGGGGCAGAACCCGAAATATGTGGCACTTCTGGCAGGTTTTGCAATGCTGTACATGCAGCAGAGCAACCGGGATTCCAAAATCAAGCTGGTACTTTTGGACGAGGCATTTTCCAAGATGGATCAGGAGCGGAGTGCCGTCTGCTTAAAATATGCAAGAAAAATGGATCTTCAGCTCATTGTCTGTGTGCCGGATGAACGTCTGCAGTCGCTGATCCGCAATGTGGACTGCGTCTACGGATTCAGGCGTCATCAGAACCAGATCTCCATGATGCATATTGATAAGGGAGATTACTTAAAACTGATGGAAGGTGAGCATGGACAGGGAGAGCCGGAAACTGTAAAATAGTGTAAGAAAACCATAGTCAGGGAGGAGACAGCATGCAGACAGGAAAAGGAATTTTAATACCATCTATATTAAAAGTTGGAAACGGTACTTTGAAAAAAATCGGACAGTATCTTAAGGCAGAGAATCTGGAACAGGTCGTAATCTTTTTCGGAAACGGACTGATCGACCTGTTCGGCATGGATGTCATGGATTCACTGAAACAGGAAGGAATCACGGTATTGGAGTACAGCGAGTTGGATACGGTCGATATCGATGATATTATCACGCTGGCATTTGCAATGCCGAATAAGACACAGGCCGTGATCTCAATCGGAGGAGGAAAAGTGATCGATGCCGGAAAATACGCAGCTTTTCTGCGCAATATCCCATTCATTAGTGTTCCGACTTCAAGTTCCAGTGATGGATTTTCCAGCGCAAGCGCATCTCTTCTGGTGCATGGAAAAAGAACTTCCGTTCCGGCAAAGCTGGCATATGGAATTATTGTGGATACGCAGGTCATAAGGACTGCACCGGATAAGTTTATCTATTCCGGTATTGGTGATATGATCTCAAAGATCACAGCGCTCTATGACTGGATTTTTGAGGAGAAAAGCGGATATTCAGAAGTGAATGATTTTGCGGTGATGATCGCGAAAAAGGCAGTGAACAGTTTTGTGCGGACACCGTATGAAACGATAAAAGATGAACTGTTTTTGAAAGAACTGGTGGATTCGCTGGCAATGAGCGGAATTGCAAACGAAATTGCAGGAAGCAGTGCGCCGACAAGCGGCAGTGAGCATCTGATCTCGCATGCATTGGACAAAATATTAGAAGTTCCGCAGCTTCATGGTATCCAGGTCGGCATTGCAACTTATATCATGAGCAAAGTGCAGAATCACCGCTATGTGCGTGTTGAGACCGTACTCCGTGAAACGGGATTCTTTGACTATGCGGCGACACTTGGCATGAAGCGTGAAGATTTTATAAAAGCCATCGAGATGGCTCCGTCGATCAAACCATTCCGTCATACTTATCTCCATGAGGAAACATACCGGGAGCTTGCAAAGAAGATTGTTTTGGAGGATGAGGTGCTGCAGAAGGTATTGGTGTAAGGGATAATACATTAATCGCAATGTTAGAACTTTTATTTCCAAAACACCAAAGGAGGAAAAGAAAAGGCAGTTAGAAGAAAATGCGGATACGATCAAACCTATTTACGAAGTTGTAAAACAAGGCACTTTTGATTGCACCCTGGAAGAAATTTATAAGAAACTATATGGATAACACATAATAGAAAGGAAAAACAAATGAAAAAGAAAAAATTCTACATGGTTACATTGGTCATATGGATCATTTTATTAATCTGTATGCTTCTTATGGATTTTCACATCATATCGGATACGGAACCTAATTCCATAATGTATGCCGTGATCATCTTTGGAATGATAAATTCTATTGTCCAAATATTGCGTAAAGAATAAAAAGGAAAAGAGGAAACTACAATGAATTTTAATTATAACGAGCAGGAATATGAAGAATTTCCAAACTTTAAAGGCGGGGAGAAATCGCTTTACGCCAAAATGTTCCATGATGAGAAGAACCGCATTATCTACGGAAAACTGATACCGGGAGCATCCATCGGCGTGCACACGCATGAGACTAACAGTGAGATCATCTATATCACAAAGGGAACAGGAAGAGTTCTTATGGATGGGGAATATGAGAAACTGGAAGCGGGTATGTGTCATTATTGTCCGAAGGGACATACCCACAGCCTCATGAATGACAGTGATGCAGAACTTGAATTTTTTGCAGTTGTCCCGGAGCAGAACTAGCTTTCATGATTGATTGCAAAGGAAGAAAAGGAAGATAGCTTATGACACTTCAACAGTTAAAATATGCATTGACGATCGCCGACTGCGGTTCCATGAATGAGGCGGCAAAACAGCTTTTTATCTCACAGCCCAGTCTGTCAGAGACGATGAAGGAACTTGAGACAGAGATAGGATTGGATATTTTTCTGCGTTCAAACCGTGGAATCGTCATCACGCCGGAAGGTGAAGAATTTTTGGGATATGCCAGACAGGTGACAGAGCAGTTCGGGCTGTTACAGTCCAAGTATATCGATAAAAAGGTAAAAGAGAAATTCAGCGTTTCCACACAGCATTATACGTTTGCGGTGAAAGCGTTTGTGGAGACGGTCAAACAGATCGGTATGGAACAGTACGAATTTGCAGTGCATGAGACAACGACCATCAGTGTGATCGAGAATGTAAAAAACTTCAAGAGTGAGATTGGTGTACTCTATGAGAATGATTTCAATGAGAAAGTCTTAAATAAAATGTTTAAGGAAAATGGACTGGAATTTGTGGAGCTGTTTTCCTGCGATACATTTGTGTACCTCTGGTCCGGACATCCGCTTGCAAAACAGGACGTGATCACAATGGAAGAACTGGATGAGTATCCGTGCCTTTCCTTTGACCAGGGAAAAAATAATTCCCTGTATCTGGCGGAAGAGATGAAGAGCACCTATGAGTATAGGCGGCTGATCAAGGCAAATGACAGGGCAACGCTCTTAAATCTGATGATCGGACTGAATGCCTACACGCTCTGCTCCGGTATTATCTGTGAAGATTTAAACGGTAACGATTATAAAGCAGTTCCGTTAAAGGAAACTGAGAAAATGAGAATCGGATATATCAAACGAAAAGGCGCAAAAGTCAGTCATATCGGGGAATTATACATTGAAGAATTGAAAAAGTATAAGGAAAAAGTAATGTAGATATAGGTACAACCTATAACAGATTCAAGGTTTCGCGTATTAACACATTTTAAAAACTCTTGCTATAATGGTCAATGTGAAAGGGAGATACAAAGCACATGGATCAGAACAGCAGGAGTTTTGTATTTTCAAAAAGAAGAAGCAGAAAGGGGAACCGGGAATGAGAACAGCTATTTTTCCTGAAAACGGCAGAAGAATGATGTCAGAAATGATGTGCATGTGCAGATGTATGTGTATGTCTTGTATGTGCTGCGGAAAAGAAAAATGTGCGCCAGATGTTTCGGTTTGAATTTTGCTTTTATAGATAGAGCATAATAGACAGGAATCATCTTCGCGATGGAGCCTGTTATTTTTTTGTGTAACAGTCGTAAATAAAAATCAATAGGTTTTTATTTTTGAAAAGAAAGGATTCGATATGTCTGAAATAGAAGTAAAACATTTGTCCAAGACATTTGAACAAAAAGGTGTTCATGTGGATGCCTTAAAGGATATTAACCTCACGATCGGGGCGGGCGATATTTACGGGATCATCGGAATGTCCGGTGCAGGAAAAAGTACGTTGGTACGATGCCTGAACTTTTTGGAAAGACCGACTGACGGCCAGGTGCTGATCGAAGGAAAAGATCTTGGAACTTTAAATGAGAAAGAATTGAGAAAACAGAGAAGCGACATTGCGATGATCTTCCAGCATTTCAATCTTTTGATGCAGAAGAATGTGATCGACAATATCTGTTTCCCATTACAGATTCAGGGTGTGAAGAAAAAAGAGGCGAGAGCCAAAGCAAGAGAACTGTTAAAGACAGTCGGACTTGAGGAAAAAGAGAAGGCTTATCCGGCACAGCTCTCCGGTGGACAGAAGCAGCGTGTTGCCATCGCAAGAGCACTTGCATCTAACCCGAAAATACTTCTCTGTGACGAGGCGACCAGTGCACTTGACCCACAGACGACTGCTTCTATCTTAGAACTTCTGAAAAGCATCAATGAGCAGTTTCAGATCACGATCGTGATCATCACACACCAGATGTCCGTAATCCGCGAAATCTGTAACCGGGTAGCGATCATTGAACATGGAGAACTGGTGGAAAACGGTCTGGTAGAAGATATTTTCAGCCATCCAAAGTCGAAGGCAGCCAGAGAACTGATCTTAAGAGATGTTCCTGAAAACAGTGGAAAAGCAGAGGGCGCAGTTGCAGCCCAGATGGAGAGGATCCAGGGAGATAAGAAGCTGCGTATTGTATTTACAGAAAACTCCGCATTTGAGCCGGTGATCGCTAATATGATCTTACAGTTTGGAAAACCGGTCAATATTTTAAGGGCAGATACAAAAAATGTCGGCGGTGTAGCCAAAGGCGAAATGATCTTAGGCTTGCCGGATGACAGACATCTTCAGATCGATATGGAACAGTATCTGACAGAACATGGACTTGAGATTGAGGAGGTGACAGGCGATGTGGAGTAGTGAAGTGACAAATATGATTATTACCGGTATCTGGGAAACTCTTTATATGACATTAGTATCCACATTGGTTGGTTATGTGATCGGACTTCCGATGGGAATTATCCTTACGGTATCAGACAAAGACGGGATTAAACCAAATGCAGTATTATATAAGATTTTAGATGTGATCGCAAATATCGTGCGGAGTGTACCTTTTATCATTTTGCTTGTATTGCTGATCCCATTTACAAGATTAGTCGTAGGAAAGAGTTATGGTTCCACGGCAACAATCGTTCCACTTGTGATCGCAGCAGCACCATATATTGCCAGAATGGTTGAATCTTCTTTAAAAGAAGTAGATGCCGGTGTGATCGAGGCAGCAAGATCTATGGGAGCATCCAATTTTACAATTATTACAAAAGTAATGTTAGTGGAGGCAAGAACATCCCTTTTAGTGGGAGCAACTATTACATTGGGAACAATCTTAGGTTATTCCGCAATGTCAGGAGCAGTTGGCGGCGGCGGTCTTGGCGCTATCGCGATCCGTTATGGATATACCAGATGGCAGACCGATATTATGATCGTCACAGTTATATTGTTGATTATCTTATTCCAGATTTTCCAGACAGTTGGAATGAAACTGGCAGATAAGTTTGATCATAGAAAATAAAAGAGGAGATATTAAAAAAGGAGAATTATTATGAAGAAAAGAGTATTATCAAGTATTTTAGCAGGAGTTTTAGCAGTCAGCGTATTTGCCGGATGCGGAAGCAAAACAGAAGACAACAGTCAGGCAGCGGATAACAGCACAACACCTGCAACAGAAGCAGCCGCAGAAGAGTCTACAGAAGCAGCAGGCGGCACAGTAGAATCAAAAGGAACAATTAAAGTAGCAGCATCTGCAACTCCACACGCAGAGATCTTAGCAGCAGCAAAACCTATTTTAGCTGAGCAGGGATGGGACTTAGAAGTTACAGAGTTTGATGATTATGTATTACCAAACGAAGTTGTAGAGAGTGGCGAGATGGATGCAAACTACTTCCAGCATGTACCATATCTTGACAGTTTCAACGAGGAGAAAGGAACTCACTTAGTTGAAGTTGGAAAAATCCACTACGAGCCATTCGGAATTTATCCGGGAACAAAGAGCAGCTTAGATGATATCGCAGATGGCGATGTGATCGCAGTTCCAAACGATACCACAAACGAAGCACGTGCACTTTTGTTATTACAGGATAACGGAATCATCACATTAAAAGACGGTGCAGGTTTAGAGGCAACTGTAAATGATATTGCTGAAAATCCTTACAATGTTGAGATCCAGGAGCTTGCAGCAGAATCTGTAGCAAGAGTAGCAGACGAAGTAGCTTATGTAGTATTAAATGGTAACTATGCATTACAGGCAGGTTTCTCTGTAGCAAAAGACGCACTTGCATATGAGAAATCTGATTCTGAAGCAGCAAAAACATATGTTAATGTAATTGTTGTAAAAGAAGGAAATGAAGACAACGAAGGCGTAAAAGCATTAGTTGACGTATTAAAATCTGACGAGATCAAAGATTTCATCAACAATACTTACGATGGAGCAGTTATTCCATTCGAGGAGTAAGAATGATAAACCGGAGGTTAACTGGGTAATGTAGGCAGATTTTATAACTGCCTTATAGGTTGTGAAGGTCATAGATCAGGGTGCTTTCACATATTATATGTTAATGAAAAAGAAAAATCGTACAGACGAAATATGATGTTCCTGTTCGCAAAGCTCACAAAGGAAATCATATTTGTCTGTACGATTTTTCTTTTATTTACACTGAGAATAACTTGTGAAAGTCCCTGATACATACCAACTATACGATTATGAAGTAGTTATAAAATCTGCTTTTGGTATTGTCAAGGCAATCAAAAACTAGAGGACAGATTGATAAACTGAAAGTTTCTTTTTCTTGATAAATGGGGATTAGTTTTCCTTTTTTCCAATCAGCAATAACCACCTATGGTCAAAGCATATTTGTCCCTCCTTGATATAGGGATTAAAACCTGTTTTATCTCCACCATTCAAATCGTATTCCATTTTATCAATAATATCTTTTTGAATATCCTCTGGTGTACTTGTCAAATCCATCCAACTTTGTAGATTTACAGGAACAAGTGTTGTTTCTTCAAGCTGAAGCTCAAAAGCATCCTCAAACAATGCTTCAAATTCTTCTCTGCTAAGTATTCTTGTATGTGAGTTATCACGCATCGTTTCAATAGCGTCATTAGTTTCACGCAATTCTTCTGTAGTCGCTACCATATCCCAAATAACAAGTTTTCCACCTTTTTTCAAAACTCGTTGCATCTCCCGAAAAGGCTTTTCAGGCTCAACAAAATGGTGCAATGAAAGTCTTGTAATCACAAGGTCAAATGTTTCATCTTCAAAAGGTAAGCATTCCGCATTCCCCGATACAAATGATATGTTCTGAATACCTTCTTGCTTTGCCAGTTTTTTTCCCTGCTCCAACATTGCTTCTGTCAAATCCAAACAAGTAATGTCCTTAACATAAGGAGCCACTGCTCTTCCACATATACAGGTTCCAGCAGCAACCTCCAATGCATGTTCATTGCCCTTTGCCTGAATACTACGAATCAAATAATCGGTATATTCTGCCTTAGACATATGATATGAAGCAAATTTCTCTGCTTGTGTACCAAATGATTTTTTCACTTCATTATAGTTATTCATAAACTTTTACCTCGCTGTAAACTTCAAAGTTTCTGTTCCGTACAAACTGGAAGTTTCACCTTATCTGGTTAAAACATGTTTGCAATATTTTGTACATCCACATTTTGGACAAGTTAACTTTCTTTTGGTAATTGTATGAGGTCCCATAACATAGGATTTCATATCAGGAACAAATCGCTCCTTGCATTCAGGACATTCAAAGGCTCCTGCTTCTCTGTCTAATACACATGCAATAGCGATTCCCATTACCGTTATTGCAAATCCAATCCCCATCAATAGCACTCTAGCCCATACCTGCATTTCAAACATTCCCGCAACAACAAATAAAGGTACTGCTGCAACGATTACCAAAACACTAACCATTGCAGACATTATAATCTTCTTTTTACTCTCTTGAGCTTCTTTCACTAAATTCACCATATTTTCCTCCGCTTTCTTTTTATAATCCATCGCTTGCAATCTTTCACCAGATAGAAGTTCATTTACTGTAATTTCTAGTTCATTGCAAAGTGGAAGTAACAATGATACTTCTGGGAAACCATTACCCCTTTCCCATTTTGAGATTGTTTTATCGCTGATACTAAGCTTATCTGCCAATTCCCGTTGAGTATATTTTTTTGTTTTTCTTTCTTCAGCAATAAATTTACCTATCTTAATTTGGTCCATAGGTTCGTGTCCTCCTTTCTGGATTCATTGTATAAATTTCCACTGTTTATTAACACCCACGTAACGTAGAATATGGTGAGTTTTAGCGGTTTCTATGCTCCGTAGAGTTGTAATTTACTTAAAAAACTTCAAATTTTCATGTGTTCGACAAACTGTTAAGGAAACAATCGGAGTTGGTGTAAACGAAAAAGCAGCCTTGA
>OGGF01000080.1_pt1 | contig 74105 bp, 60 predicted proteins | sample 1571211 | NCBI WGS metagenome assembly OGGF01 (sample SAMEA2582020, study PRJEB24529) | metagenome | biome: Human gut stool | place: China | collected 2011 | reverse complement strand
AGACAGACAGACAGACAGACAGACAGACAGACAGACAGACAGACAGACAGACAGAGCTGAGCGCAATTAAGCTCATTCAGTATGTGTTTGGTTATGCCATGTTACCATTAGGAAAAGTCGCAAATGTATTTAGAGGGGAATACATCACAAAGAAAAACACAAAAGAGGGAACTATCCCAGTAATTCTTGGAGGACAAGAACCAGCATACTATATTGATAAGTACAACCATGATGGAGAAATTGTGGTGGTTGCACGAAGTGGCGCATCAGCGGGATTTGTTTCCTATTGGAATCAGAAAATTTTTGTTACAGATGGATTTGGTTATGAAGAAAAAAGCGAATTAATTGCTACAAAATTTTTATACTATGTTTTGAAAAACATGGAGTCAGAACTAAATGCTATGAAACGTGGTGCAGGTGTTCCGCATGTAAGTGGCGAAATGCTTAATAGCATTGAATTACCGATTCCATCATTACAGGATCAACAGCGTATAGTGGAGATTCTCGACCGCTTTGATACTCTCTGCAATGATCTGTCCGCAGGACTTCCAGCAGAAATTAAAGTCCGTCAGAAGCAATATGAATATTACAGGGATAAACTGTTATCCTTTAAAGAATTACCAAAGTAAGGAGGCGAGGATGTGCCATACTTTAATATTGTAGCGGAGACATCGGAGAATACCGTTGTCACAGAATATGAGCCAGTCAAGAAGCGTTCTGACAGTTACCAAAGCGAAGCAGCACTGGAACAGGAGTTTATCCGTCTGCTCTGTGAACAGGGATATGAATATCTGCCTATTCACACGGAGAAAGACCTGATTGCCAATCTCCGTAAAAAATTAGAGGAATTGAATAACTATCAGTTTTCAGATACAGAATGGGATGTTTTTTTCAAAAATGCTGTTGCTAATCCCAATGAGCAAATCGTGGAAAAGACCCGAAAGATACAGGAGGACAATGTTCAAGTCCTGACTCGTGATGACGGTTCTTCCAAGAATATTACACTCATAGATAAGAAGAACATCCATAACAACAGGCTGCAGGTCATCAATCAGTATGTGATTGGCACAGAAAATGGTGCAAAGCATGACAATCGCTATGATGTTACCGTATTGGTAAACGGTCTACCTCTTGTACATATTGAGCTGAAACGTAGAGGAGTTGCTATCCGTGAAGCATTCAATCAGATCAACCGCTACCAGAGGGATTCTTTCTGGGCGGGATGCGGATTGTATGAATATATTCAGATTTTTGTCATTTCCAATGGTACAAACACAAAGTATTATTCCAACAGCACTAGACGGAATGCGGAAAAGGAGCATGAGAAACGGGGAGCAAGTAAGACCAAGACCAGTAACAGTTTTGAGTTTACCTGCTTCTGGGCAGATGCCAATAACCGTGTGATTCCTGATCTGATTGATTTTACAAAGACTTTTTTCGCAAGGCATACGATTCTGAATATCCTTACGAAATACTGTATTTTTACATCTGAGGATATGCTGATGGTCATGCGTCCGTACCAGATTACGGCTACGGAGCGGATTCTCAATCGTATCGAAATTGCTAATAATTATAAGAAGTACGGCAGTGTCGAGGGTGGTGGTTATATCTGGCACACCACAGGTTCCGGCAAGACGCTGACTTCGTTCAAGACGGCAAGATTGGCATCGAAGTTGCCTTATATTGACAAGGTGCTGTTTGTGGTTGACCGCAAAGATTTGGACTACCAGACCATGAAAGAATATGACCGTTTTGAAAAAGGTGCGGCCAACAGCAATACCTCGACAACCATATTAAAACGGCAGTTGGAAGACTCGGACGCACACATCATTATTACTACAATTCAGAAACTGGCTACTTTTATAAAAAAGAATCCGGGACATGAAGTGTATACGAAACATATCGTTATTATTTTTGATGAGTGCCACCGCAGTCAGTTTGGAGATATGCACACTGCGATTGTGAAGAATTTCAAGAAATATCATCTGTTTGGATTTACAGGAACACCGATTTTCTCTGTTAATTCCGGCAGAGCAAAAAATCCAGAATTCTTTACTACAGGTCAGACCTTTGGAGACCAGCTCCACAGCTACACGATTGTGGATGCGATTAACGATAAAAATGTTCTTCCATTCCGGGTGGATTATATTAAAACGATGGATGTGGAAGAAGAAATCACTGACGAGATGGTCTGGGACATTAACCGTGAAAAGGTTATGATGGCTCCTGAGCGTATTCGTATTGTGACACAGTACATACTGGAACATTTTGACCAGAAGACCTATCGTGGGGATAAAACTTACATATATAATACGCTGACTAATATTGCAGAGGTGGCTTCTGCCAAACGGGATGAGGTAGAGGAAATCAAGCAGAAACAGCGTATCAGTGGTTTTAATTCCATTTTTGCTGTATCGAGCGTTCCGATGGCAAAACTATATTATCAGGAATTCAAAAAGCAGATGGCAGCAGACCCGACCAAAAAACTGCGAGTTGCAACTATTTTCAGTTTTGGTGCAAATGAGGAAGAGTCGGATGGTATTCTGGATGAAGAAAATTCAGAGGACACCTCTGCCCTCGATCAGCCGTCCAGAGAATTTCTGGAAGAAGCCATCAAGGATTATAATGAAATGTTCCATACGAATTACGATACCTCAAGTGATAAATTCCAGAATTACTATAAAGATGTGTCGCTTCGCATGAAGAACAAGGAATTGGATATTCTGATCGTAGTAAATATGTTCCTGACAGGTTTTGATGCTACAACAATGAATACGCTGTGGGTAGACAAGAATCTGAAAATGCATGGGCTGATACAGGCATTTTCCCGTACCAACCGTATTCTGAATTCCATCAAGACTTTTGGAAATATTGTATGTTTCCGAAATCTGCAAAAGCGAGTGGATAGCGCCATTTCCCTGTTCGGTGACAAGAATGCCGGAGGCATTGTTCTGCTGCAGAGCTTTAAGGATTATTATTACGGATATGAATCTGTGGATGGTAAGCCAATGCCGGGGTATGTGGATATGATGGAAGACTTGAATAATAAGTTTCCTCTGTCAGAACCACAGATTGTCGGAGAACAGAACCAGAAGAATTTTATTGCTTTGTTTGGTGCAATTCTCCGTATGAGAAATCTGCTGCTTTCCTTTGATGAGTTTAAAGGGAATGAGCTGATTTCTGAACGTGATTTACAGGATTATCTTGGACGATATCAGGACTTGCGCGATGAGTGGAAACGCAAGCGTCAGGAAAGCACGGATATTACGGATGATGTAGTATTTGAGATTGAACTGATCCGGCAGATAGAAATTAACATTGATTATATTCTTATGCTCGTAAAGAAGTACCATGATACCCATTGCGAAGATAAGGAAGTTCTGATTACCATTAATAAGGCGATTGATGCCAGCCCGGAACTGCGTAGCAAGAAACAGCTTATTGAAACCTTTATTGCAGGAATTAATGATGTAGATGATGTCATGAACGAATGGCATGAGTATGTGGTAGAACAGCGAGAGCAGGATCTTGATGCGATTATCATGGAAGAAAATCTGAAGCCGGAAGATACACGGAAGTTCATGGAGAATGCGTTCCGTGACGGAGAAATCAAGACAGCCGGAACGGACATAGACAAACTTATGCCACCGATTTCACGCTTTGGCGGTGGTGGCAGAGCCGAGAAGAAACAGGGTGTCATTGACAAGCTGAAAACTTTCTTTGAAAAGTATTTCGGTATTGGTGGTTCGTCTACCTTTACTGAGCCGGAGCATAAGATGGTGACATATGATTTGAACGATCAGGAAACACTGTTGTTGGCAGCTGAACCTAAATCGCCATACGGAAAACAGTCATAACATCATAGATTCTGTGAAAATGAGATTTTATAGAAAAGTCCATATTATTTTCACAGTTCGAAAGGAAAAATTGTGGGCATTCGAATGTATTTCGTGTGTTACGGCATAAAAATAGCAATTGTATCCAAAAAGTATTTCATTGCGATTTAAAATTTTCGAAAAAATAGAACCAGAATTCAGAGGAAACTTTGAAATTTGGTTCTATTTTTTTTCTTAAAAATTGAAAACTATGCAATTTTATACTTTAATTGGTTAAAATCCACAAAAATTTGGACGAGATTTCGGGATTTATTACGTATAGAATAATACAATATTTTAGAATACAATAGAAATGCGAAAAAAAACGAAAACATGTGAAGAGGGGGATTATCATATAATCACATGCAAGTAGGGGAGAAAAAGGAGAAGGAAGGATGAGAAAGTTAACGAAAAGCTTTCAAAAGAGGCAAAGCATTGCAAGCAGAGTACTGTGTTTTCTGCTAGTGCTAGCAATGGTAGTAACAATGGTTCCGGCACTTGGTGGCGGAAGCAGCACAGTACAGGCGGCAGAGAATCCAGTCGTGAGGTTGTACTTTGAAAAACCGGATGATTGGAATATCCCGGCATTTAACTATTGGAATGAATCTGACGTTGAAGTAGACAATGGGGATGCAGGAAAGGTGGAAGTCTGGACGAATCAATCAAGACCTGCTATGTTGAAAGATGAATCAACAGGTTATTATTATATTGATATCCGGACGAATTGTATCAGTGGTTTTCAGATTGTAAATGGTGGAACAGGTGCAGGAAACCCGGAAGAACACAAATTTGAAAACTGTGCCATTATTGATGCGATTAATTCGGCAACATCAGATACATCATTTTATCTTTTAAAGAATGATAATGGAATGTCATGGTACTTAGACAAAGATAAAAATCAGGTGTTACCAGAGAAAGAAAAAGCAGCTGCACATAAAGTTATAATTTATTTTGAAAAACCAGAAGATTGGACAACGCCTGTTATCAATCTGTGGGACGGCGATTTTGTATTGGACAATCATGGAGCTGGGGATGCGCCTATTGCTGCGTGGGGAAATCAGGACAAACCAAAACTGGCTGATTCAGACGTTGAAAATATTTATACTATTACATTAAGCGGAACAACAATGACAGGTTTTCAGTTGGTAGATGCTGACACAGGAGCAGAGAAAAAATTTGATGGTCAGAGCGAAGAAGTGAAAGCTATCAACGCCATAACAACAGACACCTCGATCTATTACTTAAGTGACGGCAATGGTGGTATGAAATGGTATAAAGATGCCAATAAATCCGAAACTCTGATCGAATATAAAGAAGCAGGATATGTAAGCCCGGAGGTAAATGGACGAAATGTAACATTCCGTGTTCCAGCAACCAAAGCCGGAAATGCAGAGGCAGTTACGGTTCCGGGAGGAATGAACGGCTGGAAAGTGGATTCTTCCGACTATGAACTGAAAAAAGATGAAGCAACAGGCATGTGGGTTGGAACCTTTGCCATTGCGCCAGGAAAATACGAATATAAATTTGCAATTAATAAATCCTGGGATGTTTCATTTGCAGATCCGGCAAATAATAAAGTAAGCGGAACAAACAGTGTGTTGATCGTTCCGGGTTTGGCTGACGGAAAAGCAGATGCCATGAAGGGAATTGAGACAGCACTTCCAGAAAAACTGACATTGTGGTTTGAAGACGGAACAAGCAGTGAAGCTCCGGTTACTTACAGTTTAAAAACTGCAAATAAAGATATTTCATTAAATGGAAATAGCATTACAATCGGAAAATCTTATACAGGACAGACCGTAGAACTGACTGCAAAAGCAGAGAACGGACAGACCTCTGACTTTGTGGTCAATGTGACAGAAAAATTATATACATATACCATTTATTATTATGATTTTGATAAGACACATATGTCAGAAAATGCATCTGACTTATGGATCTGGGAGAAAAATGGTGTTGGAGCGACAGAGGGAACACCTTTTACCGCAACCGAGACACTTTCCGATGGAAATGAGTGGCTGCGTGCAGATGTGACACTCCCATATACCGACGTCCAGATAATTCCAAGATCTAAAGACGAGTGGAAATGGCAGGGAGATACGGTTTTATACAATAACAGCGCAACAGCCGAAAACGTCACACTCTACATTGTATCCAACAGCAATCAGGCGTACACGACACTTCCAGAACTGGTTAAGCCAAAATCCCGCAGCATCATGATCGAGTACGACAGACCGGCGAAGGATTATGAGGGCTGGAACATTTTTACGTGGAACAGTGGATTCGGCTCTGATGTATCTGTAGCATTTGCAGACATCAATGGAAAAATGGTTGCCAAAATTCCGGTAAAAGATTCGCAGGCAGATCTGATGTTATCTTTCTGTATGAGACAAAGTACTGTTGACAATGAGTGGGCAAACAAAGACGGCGGAGATCATTATGTGACGATCCCGGCAGACCAGTCAGTGGTAAAAGCAGTGTTCACACAGGGAGAAGGAATCACAAGAGTATTGCCATACAACGCAGGTTACGAGATGGATGGAGCTAATGATACGATCCATTTTTATTACAGGAACGATACACTGGCAGCAGAAAATAACCTTGCTTCTTTAGACGGCAAAGTCAGTGTTGTTGTCAACGGACAGACCTGCCCGATGACTTATGATGCAGCAAATGACCGCTTTGGATACGATTTCACTGGCGTTTCCACGGGTGATTACTATTACTACTATGTGGTAAATGGAAAAGAGGAATTAGATGCATTTAATGATGTAACTGCAAACGACAGCAATGGAAAAGAATGCAGCGTATGCCACTTCAAAAAAGCAAATGTGAGTGTAGAGGCTTCTTTATCACAGTATGCAATGGATTACAATGACAACAATGTGTTATCTGTAAAATTGACTGCAAAAGACGGAGAAGGTCTTGAAACATCTGAAATTGCTGCAATCACAGCCGATCTGAGTGAACTGGGACTGGGAAAAGAGTTTGCGATTGATCCGAAACTTATGGAAGGAACAATCTCCTGCCTGAATACAGTTGCAGCAGGCGTGAAAAATATTCCGGTCACAGTGAAAGATATTTATGGAAATGTATACACAACAGCGACAAATGTTACCGTCACAGAGCGCAAAAAAAGTGCCGGAGATTTCGACTGGGATGAGGCAGTGATTTATTTTGCAGTGACAGACCGTTTCTTTGACGGAGATGCAAGCAACAATGATGCATACGGAGTTGGAGATTATAACACAGGCGAAAAAGGCGGATCCAGCTATCACGGTGGAGATTTTGCCGGATTAAACCAGAAACTGGATTATTTAAAAGATCTGGGTGTGAACACAATCTGGATCACTCCGATCGTAGAAAATATCACAGAGGATCAGCATGATAATAAGACAGATACCGCTACCTATGGCTATCATGGTTACTGGGCAAGCGATTTCACAAAGTTAAACAGACATCTTGGAACAGAGCAGCAGTTCAAAGCATTACTGGATGCCGCTCACAGCAAGGGAATGAAGATTATGGTTGACGTTGTGTTAAACCATGCAGGATATGGAACAGAAGACTATTTCAACAACATTTTAATGGATGCAGACGGTAAGCCGGTTTCCATGATCCGTGACTCCAGCAACACGATCAGTGGTGATGATAAATATGATTCATTGTCAGATCTGCCTGATTTTGTGACGGAAAACAAAGCCGTGACAGACCAGCTTGTTGCATGGCAGACCGAGTGGATGTCAAAATACAGCATTGACTATTATCGTGTGGATACTGTAAAACATGTAGAGACAACGACATGGGAAGCTTTCAAAAACTCGCTGACAAAAGTAAATCCTGATTTTAAAATGATCGGAGAGTATTCCGGAGCAGGATATGCCAATAATGCAGGAGAACTTGGAACTGGAAGCATGGATGCACTTCTTGATTTTGATTTCAATGATTTTGCACAGAAATTCGTAACCGGAGATATTTCTGGCGTGGAAAGTTCTTTACAGAAACGAAATGGTGCGATCAATAACACTGCTACAATGGGAAGCTTTTTGAGCAGTCATGATGAGGACAGCCTTCAGTATAAGCTTGTAAATGAGAGTAAGCTCAGCGATGAGGAAGCTTACAATCTGATGAAAGTGGCAGCAACACTCCAGATTACCGCAAAAGGCCAGCCGGTGCTCTATTATGGAGAGGAGATTGGACAGGGTGGAGCCAACAACTGGCCGCTTCAGACGAACCGTCGCGATTTTGACTGGACAGAGTTAGAAAAACAGAAAACAGACAGCAACAGTATTTACAATCATTACAAGACAATGCTTGCAATCCGTAATACATACACAGATGTATTTGCAAGAGGAAACAGAAGTACAGTGACAGCTTCTGATGCAGAAGGTTACGAAGTGATCAGCAGAAGCTATGGAGCAGATACTTTGTATGTTGGAATGAATGTAAAAGAGGCAGCAAAAGAGGTTGTAATCCCGGTAACTGCAAAAGCAGGAACGATTCTTACAAACCTTTATGACGGAAAAACTTATACAGTATCCGCGGATCAGAAAGTTTCAATCACCATTCCGGCAGCAAAAGACGGTGGTACAATTGTTCTGACAGAACAGACAAAAGAGCAGCCAAAACCGGCTCCGGATGAAAAACAGGATGATAAGAAGACAGATACAGCAGAGAGCAATGGAAATGCACAGTCTTCCGGAAACAATGCAAACCAGAGCGCTTCTGCAAATAAGACAGCTCCAAAACAGGAAGAACAGGCTGTTGCAGAGGTGACAGTGCAGGAAGAAAGCTTTGCAAATGTAGTTGAGGCAGTGAACAAGGCAAAGGCAGGAAGTACTATCCGTGTCAACCTGAAAAAGACAACAAAGATTCCGGCAAATGTATTTGAGAATATCAAAGGAAAAGATGTGACAGTTATCTTCAGAGTGAGTGATCAGGCCAGCTGGATCATCAATGGAAAAGATATCACCGGTAATGTGACAGCGCCAATCGATCTTGGTCTGGTTGTGGGAACAAGTGATATTCCAAAACAGAAAGTGACAGCGCTGGCAGACGGAAATGAAACAATCCAGTTATCCTTAAACTATGACGGTGCATTTGGATTTGACGGCGTATTGAGAATTGCTGTTGGAGATACTTACAGCGGAAAAGTAGCAAACCTCTATTACTACAATGAGACAACCGGTAAGTTTGAGTATTATCAGGCAGTACAGGTAAAAGAGGACGGAACCGTAGACTTTGTGTTTTCACATGCTTCTGATTATGTGATCGTTTTCAGTGATACAGATATGAGCCAGACAACCGGAAGCGTGATCGCAAGTCCGAAGACATCAGACGAGACACCGATTGCACTGGCAGTGATCCTGTTATTGTTTGGATGCGCTCTTATGGGAACTGCATACGGAAAAAAGAAAAGGTTATAATGAATTAACAAATATTTCGCAAAAAAAATGCCGCATGGGAAAGTGATTTTCTCATGCGGTATTTTTTCGAATGCTATTACTCGTTTTCTTCGATTATAAGTACACCCCACGGATCAAGTGTAAGTGCAGTATTTTTGGAAATTGTGTTGCCAGACAACAGTTCTGTACTGGACATATCGGCACAGACAGCGGGCAACCCGTATTGTAACTGTAATTGCCAAGGTCTTTTAATGGGAAAAGACGAAGTCCGGTCAGGGAATTGTTATCAAGCAGGATTGCAACACGGTTTTTCTTTTGCAGATTTTTTAAGTGAGCACCGATCCGTTTCCAGTCGGCACCGATCGTGCTGGCTTCAAGGTAGGTTTCATTTTCCGAAAAATCGTGGGATAATACGCCCTTCCAGTAACTTTCAATGGCATTGTGAATCGAGTGCCAGTGCCAGTACATCACACTGTTAGAACCGTTTGCAATGTGGCTGTATGCCTGAAGTCTAAGCTGTCCCGGATAAGGGAGCCATGCTAAAAATCTGGTCACGAGAAGACGCTGGAATTTTGCAAATTCAGCGGCAAGGCTTTCGTTGATCGTGCCACGCACATCCGGGAAATCTTCCCATGTATTGACGCGGTTGCTCCAGTAATCTAATCCGAATTCATGATTGAAATCGTTGATATTAGGATATTTTTTGCAAGCCAGGCCGGGATCGCGTAAGTCGGAGTTCCGATAATAACGGAAATATGGTGGCGCCCCGCAGCATCCAGCATTTTGTCGAGATGCGTGAAATCAAAGACACCGTCTTTCGGCTCAATGGTACTCCAGGTGGATTCCGCGATACGGATCGTGTTCATGCCTGCTTTTTCTATCATTTCCATGTCTTTTTCTACTCTGTCATATGGAAGGTATTCGGAGTAATAGGCGGCTCCGAAAAGTAAGTGGTCTGTTTTCATAAGATTCCCCAAAAAGTTTGTATTGACAACGGATACATTATTTTATAAAATCACTTAACAACGCAACCGATTGCGCAAACATATTATATCATTTGTAAAAATAAATGTAAATCAATAAAAATATACTAAAATTGCATTGCAATTTTGTGAAAATAGGATGATAATAATATTGTTGCGCAAAGGATGCGCAGTACACCAGGGCAGGACAAAGTAACATTGTGGCAGGAGCGCAAGCGATGCAGGAAGCCACAACACAATTCAGGGGAAGTAACTGCTTTGAGGAAAGAAGAGGTTTTATGGGGAACGAAGAGAAGAAAAATATAACGATCGCAGATGTGGCAGAAGCACTTGGTGTTTCAAAAACCACTGTCTCAAGAGCCATTTCCGGCAAGGGAAGAATCGGGCAGGAGACAAGAGACCGTGTATTGAAATATATTGAGGAACATGACTACAAGCCGAATGTGATCGCCAAAGGGCTGGCGCAGTCAAAAACATATAATCTCTGTGTGGTCATGCCGGGAGAATATGATGTTGTGGATCTGACATTCTTTCAGGAATGTTTGTTTGGGATTCAGGAGATCGCCGGAATCATGGAATACGACATCCTGCTTTCCATTTGTAAAAATAATGATATTTCTTCGTTGGAACGTATCATTTCAAACCGCAAAGTGGACGGCGTGATTCTGATGAGAACCTTTGTGGAAGACCGGCAGATTGAATATCTGCAGGCAAAAAAAGTGCCTTTTGTGACGATTGGTTCTTCTAACTATACAGATGTGATCCAGATTGACCACAATCATAAAAGTGCGTGTAAAGAACTTACGTCCATTATTTTAATGAAAGGAATGAAGCGTATTGCACTGATCGGCGGAGATGAGAACCATGTGGTCACACAGAGCCGTCTGCGCGGATTCCGCGAGGCATATGAGAAAATGGGCGAGACGATCGATCCGACCATGCTTTTTCTGAATCTTGATAACAATGTGGTGATCGATAAAATCGTGGAAGAAGTTTTAGAGCGGAAGGCAGAGTGCATTTTATGCATGGATGATGCGGTCTGCAGCAGGGTTTTGAAAAAGCTGCGTGAAAAGCATGTGAATGTTCCAAAGGATATCCGCGTTGCTTCGTTTTATAACAGTTCTGTGCTGGAGAATAATGTGCCGTCGATCACATCACTTTCGTTTGATGCAAAAGAACTTGGCATGGTTGCATGTAAAACCGTATTGGATGTCATTGAAGGCGTGGAAGTAGAAAACAGAACACTGCTTCCGTATGAGGTGGTTCTGAAAGAATCTACAAAATAATGAAGGTTATATACAATGTGAAAAACTGACATTATTAGATTTATCGGTTCGCGGATATAAGAAAGTGGACAGGTTACCTATTTCAGAAATGATGAATGTATCTGATGCTATTCAGGGGATTTTTGAATACATTTGACATTTAACTCTATTCAGACAAAATTAAGAATTTTATAAACTTTTGTTTCTTGCTTTTCCATAAGGACTTCTATATTCTAAAACTATAGAAAAAAACAGCCTGAAACGACGGCATTTTACGGGAGGAACATATATGAAACGAAGCTTATGGAGAAAGGCAATGGCACTGACACTTGTGGCTGCAATGACAGCAGGGCTCACTGCCTGTGGCGGTGGCAGTGACAGCGCATCCGCAGACGGAACGAAGAGATATTTCAAAGCAGATTATCTGAGTGATCTGCCGGACAGTTTTAATGATACGACAAGTGATATCAGGTTTGTTGGCGACACAATGTATTATGGCTCCAGCAACGAAGATTACACAAAGTATGGTATTTATTCCTATAATCTTGTATCCGGGGAAAATGCGAAGCTTTATGAACTGACACAGAGTGACGGTGCAGGAAACAATAGCTGGGTATCCAGCTATACAGTGACAGACAGCGGGGAGGTGTTTTTATTTATTACCTCAAATAAAATGGATGAGTCGAGTGTGACAGAAGATTATTCGAATGCAACGCTGGATGATGTGTTAAGTTATATGGAAGAACAGTGGGGCTACGGTGCAGAGGATGCAGAGTCTGACTGGAACGATTATTATGCAAAAGATTATACAAATGAGGACGGTACAGTCAATTACGGCAGATTCCTGATGGCACAGAATGCAACGTTCATCCAGTCATCTTCACTTATGAAAGTGGATGCATCCGGAAATGTTGTGTTCCAGCAGGATGTTGATCTTGGAGATAAGGCTGACAGTGTCAGCTGTAATGGAATGGCCGCAGATAAGGAAGGCTATATTTATCTGGCATTGAATACCTGGTCAAACAGTGATACCAGTGACAGCAGTAGTTCAGATGAATATTATACACTTGTAGTTGATTCTGATGGAAACGTAAAAGGAAAAATCCCTTCAGACGGTTACACTTCAAAACTCGTCACATTAGCAGACGGAACGATCGCAGCAGTAGGCTATGGAGATACCGGATGTGAATTAAGACCATTAGATGCAGCATCCATGAAGGAACAGACGGATAAGGCAATTCAGGTGCCGTCCGAAACAATCTCTGTATTAGATGAAAAAAATCTTCTGATCACAGAGGGAAGCAGTGTCTATAAGTACAACCTCGACACGAAGGAAAAAGAAGCATATTTCAGTTGGATGGACTGCAATATTTCCAGCTCGAACGTGAACAGCTACGGAGTCCTGTCCGATGGAAGGATCGCAGCTTATCTTCAAAATTGGAACTCCAACGGAAACCAGACGGAGATCGCACTGATCAAAGAAGTGGATGCCAGTGAAGTGGCAGATACCGTGAACCTTACACTTGCATGCATGTGGTCAGGGGGCGGTATTGAGGAGCAGGTAATAGCGTTTAATAAGAGTCAGGATAAGTATCATATTAGTGTACAGTCATTTGGTGACGGTGATGAAGAATATACAGATGCAGTAAATAACTTTAACACAGCAGTTACTTCAGATTCCAACATTGATATTATTTTATTTAATGATTATTCACAGGCAATCAATTTTGTTTCCAAGGGATTGAATGTTGATTTATATGAAATGATCGATAAAGACGCAGATCTTTCCAGAGATGATTTCCTTCCGAACATTCTCGCTGCATGTGAGTATGATGGAAAACTTGCAATCCTGCCACAGACCTTCTCTTTACAGACAGTTATCGGTAAAGCAGAGGATGTTGGAACCACACCGGGCTGGACAGTAGAAGACATGAAAGCACTGCTTGCTTCCAAACCGGAAGGAACACAGTTATTCTTCGGCATGGATCGCACAACTGCATTATCCACATTGATGAGTCTTGGATACAATGATTTTATCAACTGGGAAGATGCAAGCTGCAACTTTGACAGTCAGGAATTTATTGATGTTCTGGAATTTGCCAATATGTTCCCGGATACATTTGAGTATACAGATGATATGGAAGACAGCACTGTTCTGATGAGTCAGGGAAAACAGCTTTTAGACACTTACTATCTCAGCGATTTTGAGCAGGTGCAGATGTATCGTACTATTTTTGGTGGACCGACAACTTTTATCGGATATCCGACTTCCAGTGGAAACGGAGCAATGTTAAGTTTAAACAACATTCTCGGTATTTCCAATAACTGCAAAGATATGGACGGTGCATGGCAGTTCTTAAGAACGTTATATCTGCCGAAAAAGAGCAGTGATAATGACAATAATTATTCTTATGGATTTTCTGTAAGAAAAGATGAGTTTGAAAAATATTGTGAGAATGCAATGAAGGATGATACGAATTCCGGAAGCACCTGGGGATGGGGCAACTTTGAAGTTGAGATCCAGCCGGCAACCCAGGAGGACGTGGATCAGGTAAAAGATCTTGTATATAACACAACCGCAGTATCAGGTGCAGTATCGGATGATATCACCAATATTATCAACGAAGAGGCGGCTGCTTACTTCTCAGGACAGAAGTCCGCAGAGGATGTGGCAAAAATTATTCAGAGTCGAATGCAGGTATATTTAAGTGAAACAAAATAAGAAAAAGGATTGTATTCCGGGTAAAGTTACAAAAAAACAGAATAAATTATTGAATCATAAGCTGGTGTCAGGAGCTTTCCTGGCACCGAGCGTTCTGGGAGTACTGGTCTTTTTTGTACTCCCGTTTCTTGTAGTGATCTATTTTTCCTTTGTGAATAATCCGGTGGCAAAGAAGTTCGTTGGATTGACGAATTATATCAATGTCATTCAAAATGGAGCGTTCCGCACAGCGGTAGGAAATACTCTGTTTTTTTCCATTGTGGCAGTACCGCTTGCAGTCATTCTGGGAATGACACTCGCATTTTTGCTGGATGCGGGGATTCCACTTAAGAGCGAACTTAGAAGCTGCTTTTTAACACCGCTTATGGTGCCGACAGCATCGATCGTGCTGATCTGGCAGGTGCTTTTTGATTACAATGGCGTTGTGAACCTGGCGGTTCAGAAGTTTGGCGGAGGGCAGGTGGACTGGCTGAAATCATCCGCAGGTCTTTTCGTTGTCATTCTCCTGTTTTTATGGAAAAACTTAGGATATAATATGATCCTCTTTTTATCTGCCATGGGAAATATCCCGAAGGATATCATTGAAGTAGCAGAGTTAGACGGGGCAAACCGCTGGCAGATTTTTATACATGTAAAATTGCGGTATCTGTCACCGACGATCATGTTTGTGACAATACTTTCCATGATCAATTCGTTTAAGGTATTCCGTGAGATTTATCTTCTGACAGGAGAATATCCGTATGGCGCACTTTACATGCTGCAGCATTATATGAACAATACGTTTGCTTCGGCAGATTACCAGAAACTTTCCACGGCAGCAATTTATATGTCCTTTGTGATGATCGTCATTATGGGAATTTTGTTTTGGGTGGAACATCATTTTGGAAAGGATTTGGAGGAAGAATGAAAAAGAAATCAGAACGAAAGAAATTATGCATCCGCATTTTTCTGACGGTGATCGCGGTGGTGACGGCATTGATCTTTCTGATGCCGATTGTTCTTACTATCAGCAATTCTTTTATGTCAGCAGCGGAAATCACCTCCAATTACGGTTCTATTTTTCAGAAAACGGATACCGGAGGAAAGCAGTACATATCCCAGACGGTGAATCTGAAATTTATCCCGGATATGGTAACATTTTCCCAGTATGCGACGGTGTTATTTAAAAGTCCGGACTATCTTTTGAAGTTTTGGAACTCCGTTATTTTAGTCGTGCCGATCGTAGTATTCCAGCTTGTGGTGGCAGTGCTCGCGGCATACGGTTTTACCAGAACAAAAGGAAAAATGTCTGCAATCGTCTTTTTTGCATATGTGATTCTTATGATGATGCCGTATCAGGTAACACTGGTGCCAAACTATCTGGTGTTAAACTGGATGAAGCTTTTAAATACGAACTGGAGTATCTGGCTACCGGGTATTTTTTCACCGTTTTCGGTGTACCTGATCACAAAGTATATGAAGCGTATACCGGTGCCTCTGATCGAGGCGGCGAAGATTGACGGCGCGAATGAGTTTCAGGTTTTTACAAAAATATGTATCCCAATCTGTAAGGGCGTGATCACAACCTGTGCGATCCTCGTATTTATGGATTACTGGAATATGGTAGAGCAGCCGCTTTTGTTTTTTTCGGATACCGATAAATACCCATTGTCAATCTTTTTATCAAAGATCAATGCGCAGGAAGTCGGACTGGCATTTGCGGTTGCAACCTTTTATATGATTCCGAGCCTTTTGATCTTTTTATATGGAGAAGACCAGTTAGTAGAAGGAATCGCTTATCAGGGCGGTGTCAAAGGATAGAAAAATGGAGAGTTTAGAAGATGGCAAATAGAAAAGATAAAATAAAGAATATCACAATTATATTTTTACTGGTGATGCTGATACTTACCTTTTTTTCCAATACGATCATGAATTATTCGCTTGTGGAAGTCAGCACACAGCAGGTGACAAGCGGTCAGATCACTTCCAAGGTGCGCGGAAGCGGTTCTGTGGAGGCGAGTGAGAGTTATTCCGTCACGATCGAGGAAACAAGGAAGATCGCAACAGTCAACGTGAAAAAGGATGCGGAAGTAGCAACCGGAGATTTACTGTTTACCTTAGAGGATACAGACAGTGATGAGTTAGATGCTGCAAAGAAGAGTTTAAACGAGGCACAGGCAGCCTATGAATCCGCAGTTCTTACCGCAGGGATCACAGTGGCAGAGCGTCAGAGCATTGAGGCTGGAAAGGGATCAAGCCTCACACAGAAGCAAAATGAGATCGCAGCAGCAAATCAGAGAGTGAAGGATGCGCAGGCGGCAGTGGATGCTGCACAGGCAAGTGTCGATAAGATCAAAGCACAGATCGATGCGGTCAGCAATTCAACGGCAGACACGACTGCAGAGGAAAAGGCAGTGTTAGATGCAGAGAAAAAGAACAGTGAGGCGCAGGACAGCCTGACGAGTGCGGAGAGTGCTTATACGCCGGTGAAGAGTGCGTATGATACGGCACTTTCAGGTCTGCAGAGCGCACAGAGTGCGTATGATGAGGCTGTGGCAGAGTATAATGCTGCAAAAAAAGCATATAACGATGAAACAGATGCTACAAAAAAAGCGTCAAAAAAGGATGCTATGGATGCGGCTGAATTAGCAATGAACAAGGCAAAACGCCAGTTAGATACAGCCCAGTCCACTTTTAACACCTGTCAGGCAAACTTAAACAAAGTCCAGGGTTCCTACGATTCCGCAAAGTCCGCAGCAACCGACAGCAAGAATGCTTTGAGCAATGCAAACTACAATCTCTCCGTGAAAAAACTGACCGGCACGAACACCGCGGAAGCGAACAATCTGCAGGCGCAGTTGAACACGGCAACGGCGGCACTGACCGATGCAAACACTGCATTGACCAGTGCAACCAATGATCAGAAAAAAGTGACCGATAAGATCAGTGGCGAGGTGACGATCGCATCTGCCTACAAAACAATGACAGATCTTCAGGAAGAAGTAGCAAAATTACAGGCAAAATCCATCGGAACAGAGATCACATCACCAATATCAGGAACTGTTACTGATATTGCAGTGACAGCAGGAACTACGGTCAACGCCAATGATGTCATGATGACCATTCAGCCGGAAAACAAAGCGTATGTGTTACAGTTCTCTGTGACTGAAAATCAGGCAAAGAAGGTCAGAGTCGGAGATACGGCGGAAGTACTGAATAACTGGTACGGAAATAATGTTTCGGCAGTCGTGTCAGCCATCCGCAAAGATCCACAGAACCGTTCCAACAGTATTATCATCTGTGACATGAAAGGGGATGTGTCAGTCGGAGACAGCTATACACTGTCTATCGGGGAGCAGAGCTCCAACTATGACACGATCGTACCGACGAGTGCTATCCGGGAAGATTCCAACGGAAAATTCATTCTGATCATAGAGTCAAAGAGCACACCGCTTGGAAACCGTTACTATGCGAGACGTGTGGATGTGGAAGTTATCACATCAGACAATACGAAATCAGCAGTGACCGGAGCTTTGGAAGGTTATGAGTATGTGATCACAACGACTACAAAACCGATCAAGGAAAACGAACAGGTACGTCTGGCATCAGAATAAGCAGAAAGGAATGACACATGAAGGTAAAGCAGTACAGAAAAATACTTCTATTAGTGCTGATGATATGTGCTGCCATTCTTTTCGGCTGTGTGGAACGGGCACTCGGCAGACAGCTTTCCACGCAGCAGATCGCATCAGAGTGGTCAGCAGAAGGCAGTTATGCACAGGTTACCTGCTTTTTTTCCAAAGATGCAGCAGTGACGAAGGACTATGTGATACAGCTGGAACAGAAATTAAAAACTGCATTGCAGGAGGCATCAGAGGATACATCGGATGTAAACGGAAGAACGCTGGTGGACTGTTACAGCACAAAAGGGGAACTTACCCTTTATTCTGACCGGGCATCCATCACGGCGAGAGCATTCGGTGTTGGAGGAGATTTTTTCACATTTCATCCGCTGAAACTGTTGTCCGGCAGCTATTTTGATGGCGAAGATTTAAACAAAGACGGTGTGGTCATTGATGAAAATGTTGCATGGCAGTTATTTGGTTCCAACAATGTCGCAGGAATGTATGTGGAAATCAACGGAGTACAGTATCCGGTGCGCGGTGTGGTAAAAAGCGATAAGGGATATTTCAGTGATGCGGCGGACGAGGAAGCAGCAACCGTTTATGTCTCTTATGAGATTTTAGAAGGCAGATCAGACAGCAGTACTGGCGGCATGGACAGCGCAGCAGCCAGCACACCGGCAGCGGGCACAATGGATTCAAAGGGTGGAAGTTACGGACAGTCAGCAGGAACGACGCTTGACAGCTATGAGCTTCTCATCAAAAATCCGGTGCAGAAGTTCGGATTCAATGCATTAAAAGAAGCATTGGGATTGGATAAAAGCAGTTATGAGATCGTTGAAAATTCTTCCCGTTTTGGATTGATGAATCGTTTTACGGTATTAAGAAATTTTGGGATCCGTTCGATGAATACAAAGAATATTGTTTTTCCATATTGGGAAAACCGGGCGAGGGCTTATGAGGATCTTGCAGCGCTGCTGTTAATTCTGGAATTGTTATGTCTGGTCTATCCGGTCATTTTTGCAGCCGGGAAAATACACTGGCTGTGGAAACATAAGACTGAAATCCGACAGAAGCTGGTGCAGTGGATCAAGGTGTTTGTGAAAGAGCTGCGGATCTGGATGAAACATGTGAAAGCACAAGAGCGTCCGGTGAAAAAAAAGTGACATTGGAAAAAATAAAGGAGTGGCGGTATTCAGGACAGGATACCGCCTTGATGTATTTATGAAAAGAATTGTTTTGTTGGTTGGCGGCGTGGAAACACTTGCCTACTTTTCCATACAGATGGGAAATGAATGGAAGCGCATGGGCTATAAGGTGTTCTATTTTGACCTGGAGGATGAGATGAACAGCGCCAAAAAGCTGCGCAGATTTATCAAACCGGGGGAGACAGTGCTTGTCACGTTCAACTTTGAAGGTCTGGAAAAAGAGGCAGGCGTTTACCGTGAGGGCATTGGCTATGTATGGGATGAATATGAGATTCCGTGTTACAACATCGCAGTCGATCATCCATATTATTACCATGAGAGGCTTTCTGATCTTCCAAAAAAATATTACCATATCAGTATCGACCGGCTGCATGAGTCTTATTTTAAACATTTTTACCCGGAGTTTACGCACCGTGGATTTCTTCCGCTTGCAGGAAGTAGTTTGGAAGAGTTATGCAAACCAAATACGGGTAAGGAAGATGGAAAACAATCGGTTGAATATCCGGCAGAAGCAATCAGGAAGCCTGTTGAGAAAAAATTCAATGTCATTATGACAGGAAACTTTACCCCAACGTCTTTCTGTGAACCGTATATTCACTGGATCAACGATGAATATGCAGCCTTTTATCAGGGGATTATCGATGATATCATTACACATCCGTGGCGTACGGTCGAGGAGGTGGCATTGGAACACTGCGAGCGCGAGATGGGGGAGAATACTTATAAGGATCTCCGCATGGCGCTGCACCGCATGATATTTATTGATATCTATGTGCGGAATTACTGGCGTGGAGAGGCGGTAAAGGTGCTGACAAACGCAGGAATACAGGTGGATGTATTCGGCAAGGGCTGGGATGAGCTCACCTGCGATCACCCGGAAAACATAATCCTGCATCCGCAGACAACCTCAGAGGAGTGTTTGAAAGCAATTGCGGCGTCCAAAATATCATTAAACGTCATGCCATGGTTTAAGGACGGAGCACATGACCGTGTCTTCAATTCAATTTTAAATGGCACTGTCAGCGTGACTGATACGAGCAAATATCTTTGTGGGGAATTGAAAGAAGGACAGGGCGTATGTTATTACGATCTTGCCCATATGGAAAAACTGCCAGAGCTGGTGAGAGATCTGCTGGCGGACGATGCACGCCGGGAGGAGATCGTAAGAGCCGGAATCCCTGTGGTGGAAGAAAGACATACGTGGATCAGGCGAGCACATCAGCTGCTGGAATGGATCGAGGAAGATGCAGGCGCGGCAGAAAGAAAAAATTGAGAAAAATTCGGGAAGAATGCGAAGAATTCCGTATAAAACAGTTGCATTTTGAAGATAATGAGGGTATAATGTCGGAAGAAATTGGCAGTGACGAAAGCTACGACCGCAAAGCTGTTTCAGAGAGCCGGTGGCAGGTGTAAACCGGTGCAGTGAGTAAGGTCTTTCCACTTTCAGAGCCGGTGATGAAAGTCACAAGGTTCGTACCCTGTATCGTACGTTTGAGAGGTCAGATTCAGTTTCATGTGGAGTGATTGTTTCTGGCAATATGGGTGGCAACGCGGAATGCTTGTGTAAGAGACAGCCTTTCGTCCCATGTGTTTTGGCACAGGGGCGGAAGGCTTTTGTGTTATCTAAAACAATCAGAAGAAAAAGGAGCTTAGAACAATGATTGATTTAAAATTTTTAAGAGAGAATCCGGAAATCGTAAAACAGAACATTAAGAACAAATTTCAGGATCAGAAATTACCATTAGTAGACGAGGTAATTGAATTAGATGCGAAAGCAAGAGCAACACAGAAAGAGGCAGATGAGCTTCGCGCAAGCCGTAACACCTTATCCAAACAGATCGGACAGTTAATGGGACAGGGCAGGAAGGAAGAAGCAGAAGCAGTAAAAGCACAGGTAAGCGCCAATGCAGCCCGTCTTGCTGAGTTAGAGGAAGCAGAGAAAGAGTTACAGGAAAAAGTAACCAAGATCATGATGACAATTCCAAACATCATCGATCCGTCAGTTCCAATCGGAAAAGATGACAGCTGCAACGTTGAGATTGAAAAATTCGGCGAGCCGGTTGTTCCTGATTTTGAAATTCCATATCATACGGATATTATGGAGCGTTTTGACGGTATTGATCTTGATGCAGCAGGAAAAGTTGCAGGAAATGGTTTCTACTACTTAATGGGTGACATCGCAAGAATCCACTCTGCAGTAATCTCCTATGCGAGAGATTTCATGATCGACCGTGGATTTACTTACTGTGTACCACCTTTCATGATCCGAAGCAACGTTGTAACAGGTGTTATGAGTTTTGATGAAATGGATGCCATGATGTATAAGATCGAGGGAGAAGACCTTTACCTGATCGGTACTTCTGAACATTCCATGATCGGTAAATTCATCGATACAATCAATGACGAAGAAAAGTTACCATACACACTTACCTCTTACTCTCCATGTTTCCGTAAAGAAAAGGGAGCACATGGTATCGAGGAACGTGGTGTATACCGTATCCACCAGTTTGAAAAACAGGAAATGATCGTTGTCTGCAAACCGGAAGAATCCAAAGTATGGTATGATAAATTATGGCAGAACACCGTAGATTTATTCCGCAGCTTAGATATTCCGGTTCGTACCTTAGAGTGTTGCTCCGGTGACTTAGCTGACTTAAAAGTAAAATCCTGTGACGTAGAGGCATGGTCTCCAAGACAGAAGAAATACTTTGAAGTAGGAAGTTGCTCTAACTTAGGTGATGCACAGGCAAGACGTCTTAAAATCCGTGTAAAAGGAAAAGATGGAAACAAGTATTTTGCTCACACCTTAAACAACACAGTAGTTGCTCCACCACGTATGCTGATCGCATTCTTAGAGAACAACTTAAATGAGGACGGAAGTGTCAACATTCCAAAAGCACTTCAGCCATACATGGGTGGAATTGAGAAAATCGTTCCAAAACACTAATAAAATTTCGGAGAAATAAGAAAGAGGTTGTAAACAATCCCCTAACAGAAAAATCGCCCAGACCGTGAGAGGTCTGAGCGATTTTTCTGTATAATTAATTATGCAATTAAATAACAATACCTATGATAATTATATAGCTCGTTTCTTATTTCTCATAAATACAGTGTGTTCCCTGATGCTGCATCAGTCCGCCAAGACATTTCTTGTTACAGCGGACGCAGCGGTGGATCTGATCTGCCTGATTATTTTTCAGCTTGTTAACCCAGTCAGGATCAGCTAACAACTGGCGGCTCATGGCTGCACACTGGATGCGGTCATCGGCAAGCTGTTTTTCCACAAAATCAGGATCGGTAAGTCCGCCGACACCACAGATCGGAAGACTGGTGTACTGTCTTACTTCGTCACAGAATTTTAAGAAACAGCCCGGTTCACCGAAATATGGGTGACTCTTTGGTGGAATTGTATTTTCAAGGTCAGAGTGATTTGCGAGTGTGACATGGAAGCTTGTAACGCCTGCTTTTTCAAGCATTGGAACAAATATCTTCAGCTCATCCTCCACAACACCTGCATTTCCGTAGTGCGGATTCTCCTGACGGACGGCAAGCTTGTAATCGATTGGCATAACCGGCAGTTTTTTGCGGACAGCAGAAACAGCCTCCACTGCAAAACGGGCACGGTTTTCGGCAGTTCCGCCGTATTCATCAGTGCGGTGATTGTAAATGGAAGAACTGAAACTTCCGCACATACGGTCACCGTGGATCTGGATCATATCAAATCCTGCTTTTTTGGCGAGAACAGCGGCAGTGCCGAAAGCAGAGGTGATCTCTTTTACTTTTTTGTGTGGCATATTCGTAATATATGGAGCAACCTCATTATTTAAAAGAGGGCGGAGTTCCTGCATGCTGATCCGTTTTGTGAGCACGCCCGGAACATATTTTAACATGGCTTTGATATTGGAATCGGACTGATGAAGCTGGGCGCATACCTTACAGTCATTGTCATGGGCGATCCCGATTACTTTTTCATAGAATGCAAAGCCTTTTTTGTCAAAAAGTGATTTTCCGAAATGACTTTTTCCAACCGGAACGTCTCCGACAATGATCATAGCGCAGCCGCCAGCTGCGATCCGGCGTATTTTTTCAAAGTAATCTTCATCCGATAAACCGAATGTTGTAGGGGCAAAAATAATGCGGTTTTTTAAGGTTAATCCTCCATAATTGAAGGGAGTCTGAATTGTTTCGTACATAATCTCACACTTTCTGAATTGATATTTTACACAGCAGTTTTAAAAGGAGCTGCTGCTCCTCATTGGTAAGACCGGTCAATTTGGTGGCATCCCAGTCGAAAAGTACCTGATGGCAGACATCAAAAGCCTGTTTCCCAAGAGGGGTTAAGGTTAACTGGTAACTGCGGCCGGATTTTTTTTCTTTGATCAGAAAACCATCTTCTGCAAGTTTCGCAACGGAGCGCTGCGAATGTCCCCAGTCCAGTTTTAAGGCGCTGGTCAGTTCTGATGGGGTACACTCAGGATGTTTACCCACATAAATGATAAAGTACATCTGACCAAAGTTAAGACCTAACTCATGGAGCTTTTCTGTTGTGTAAGCAGCAAATTCTTTATATAGTTCAGTTGTATAGTAGGAAAGAGTTGATATTTGCATAAATCCTCCTTACATCGCAAAGCGAAATCCAATTTTCATATCGAAAACTGAGTATTTCCGTTTCCAACTGCACACAGTATAAAACCAATACTTGACTTTGTCAAGTAAGAAAATAAAAAAAGTTGTATGAGTTTTTGACCGGATGACTTGTGATCTTTTATCATTCGGGTGAAAACCCATACAACCGTTCCTGCTTATTCAGAAATATGATTTTCGCGCATATATTCACCAATTTTTTTATCACAGGCAAGAATGTGGTTTGCAAGCCAGTTCAGCAAAAACTGGATCAGATCAAGAAGATATACCTGCTGGTTGTCATCCAGATCCTCCATTTCATCCAGATCGATATTTACAAGACGGTCTACAAATGCAGCGTGTGCCCGTTTCTGTGAAGGAAGTTCAGGATAATGGATGCGCTCCATCAGAGCCTCTTCCTCGCTGAAATGTAATTCCGTATAATCTCTCAATTCTGCCAGCAGACGCATGATCTCATCGTATTTATCATGTAAAAGCTGGTCGTGGATGAGGTCATTGGTATCACTGATGATCTCAAACAGCTTGCGGTGCTCATCATCGACAAATGTGATGCCGGTTTTGTATTTGTCCGTGAATGCAAATGGATCCTCTGTAGATTCTTCCGTAGGGATCATTTTCCCGATCATCATATCGCTGCTTAAAATATGATGATAAAGCCAGTGCACGAGGTAAGTAAGAAGTTCATTTAACGATCTCTTGGCATTGCGTGGTGATGTGGTATCCAGTTTAAATTCATTGATCGTCTTTGTAAATGCAGCGTGTTCTGTCTTCTGGAGAGGAAGCTCAGGATCATGGATACTCTCCATATAAGCCTCCTCATGAGCAAGGTGCGTAGCTGCGTAATCTTTCAGGTTTGCGATCAGGCTCTGTGTAATCCCTGTGACATCCTCTGTCTTTTCTACCAGAGCGAATGCTTCATTGATCATCTGAAACAGGCGTCTGTGTTCTTCATCTATTGCATCGATATGAAGCATGCAGTCTTCTGTAAATTCGTACATAAAATCCTCCTTTGTTTACGGATCAAATCTATTTTCCTAGAAAATGGAAAAACGGTTCCGTTGTTATTTATTTTGTGCCCTCATCATAGCACAAAAAATGGATTTAGGGGAGACTCTTTCTATAGAAAAGTCAAAACTCTTTTTCATTCATTGAAAACCCGTACCTCAAAGCTTATAATAATGCTGGAAATGAAATTGATAAAAAGGAGTATCGCATGAAGACACACTACGATTTACAGTCACAGTTAAAATCCATAGATCATAAAAGTTACCCATTATACAAATCCCTGCGCGGAAGTTACCAGTTCCCCCAGTACATATTGTCGATTGACCATGTGCAGGGAGATCCGTTTGCAGCACCTTCGGATGTGCGTGTGACCGTGGATGCAAAAGCAGCAGGATTTCCGGCATTTGCGATGAAAGATAAACTGACGAGAAATGCACTGGCAGATGAACTGCTCCGCGGTTTTGCAGCGCAGGTAAATCATTATACCTTTAAGGCGAAGGGATCCGGCAAAAGCGGACTGATCTCAGTGACACACTGCGGACAGGAAGTGCTGCAGAGGACAGCATGCGAGGTCAGTGAAAAAGAGATCACAGCCAGATTTGCGGTTGGTTTTCCGGCGAATGGAAGAACGATTAACGCGGGTGAACTGGAAAAAATCTTATTCGAATATCTGCCGCAGTGCGTGGAAAAGTCCTTTTATTATAAAAATATGGATGCACAGAAAGTGCAGGCAGCGGTGGAATTGGCAGAAGACCAGCAGGCAATAAGAGATCAGCTTCCAAAACTTGGACTGGTGGCTTTTGTCGCAGACCATTCTGTTTTGCCGAGAGAGAGCGGTATTTCTTCAAAACCGATGAAACAGTCCGTGAAATTTGTTTCTCCGGAAACATTGCGTGTGACATTGGAACTGCCACATCATGGAAAAGTGACAGGCATGGGAATTTCAAAAGGAATCACTCTGATCGTAGGTGGCGGTTATCATGGAAAATCCACACTTTTAAATGCACTGGAATTAGGCGTATATAACCATATTGCCGGAGATGGCAGGGAGTATGTGATCGCAGATGAGACCGCGCAAAAGCTGCGCTCGGAGGACGGAAGATTTATCAAAAATGTGGATATTTCCATGTTTATCAATGATCTTCCAAACGGCAGTGATACAAAAGATTTTTCAACGGCGGATGCGAGCGGAAGCACGTCCCAGGCGGCTGGAATCGTGGAAGCGATTGAGGCTGGCAGCAGACTGCTTTTGTTGGATGAGGATACTTCAGCAACCAATTTTATGGTGAGGGATGCTTTTATGCAGAGGGTGGTCAGCCCGGACAAAGAGCCGATCACTCCGTTTTTATCCAGAGCAAGGGACCTGTATGAAAAAGCGGGAATCTCAACCATTCTTGTGGCAGGAAGTTCCGGCGCATTTTTCCATATTGCAGACACTGTGATCCAGATGGATCAATACGAACCTGTGGATATCACAGCCAAGGCAAAGAATTTGTGTGGAGAATTTCCAATTGCGCAGGAGACAGCAAAACCATTTGTACTGCCGGACAGTCACCGTATTCTGGAAAAGGATAAAAATGGTGCAGTCAAACGCAGAGATTACCGGAGCGGGGAAGTGAAAAAGGGCGAGCCGGAACGCTTGAAAGTGAAGACGCTTGGCGTAGACGGATTTCTGCTTGGAAAACAGAATGTGGATCTGCGTTATATTGAGCAGTTGATCGACAGCGAGCAGACCGCAGCATTAGGGCTTCTGTTAAAATATGCAGTGGAACATTTCACTGATGGAAAACACACCATTTCAGAAGTCGCAGAGTGGCTTGCGAAAAAGGCAGAGCAGGAAGGACTTGCATTTGCCGCAGAGCACGGAGAAATCTCTGGTGGTTACGCAATCCCAAGAATCCAGGAAATCTACTCCTGTCTCAACCGCTATCGTGTGTAAAGTAGAAAGGAGTTTGCGAAGATGCGCCCAACCATTACAAAACAAAATATCAAAATATTATTGGAAACAAAGTTCATTAAGGTATTCGATCTTCAATACGCCGAGGGCAGACATTATTATAATGCAACGCGTCGCAGCGCCGAGGATCTTGTGGCGGTAAAAAGTACAGAGGAATTCAAAAAAATGCTTCCGGATGCGGTAAGCTGCATTACGATCTGGAATCCGTCCGAGGGAGAGCCAAAGCTTTTATTAAACCGCGAATTTCGGTATCCGGCAGGACAATTTTTATTAAGTGTTCCGGCGGGACTCATTGATCCGGCAGATAAAGAGGAGAAAGAACCGCTGCTTGTGACTGCCAAGAGGGAGTTAAAGGAAGAGACGGGAATCGAGGTGCAGGATACGGACGAGATAGCGGTGATCAATCCATGCCTTTTCAGCACGCCGGGAATGACGGACGAGAGCAATGGACTTGTAAAAATCGTGCTGCACAGGGATACTTTGACAGGCATGTCACAGGATGGTGCAGTAGGAAGTGAATGTTTTGATGGATTTTCTTTTCTGACAAAAGAACAGGCACAGAAGATCTTAAAAGAGGGTGTCGACGAATACGGAATATACTATTCCGTGTATACATGGACGGCACTAACCTATTTTGTGGCAGATATGTGGAGATAGGACTTTGGGCAGAAAAATTTAGCGAGAAAGTAGCAAAAGAGGTAGCCAGAGCCAGTCAACATAGGCTGGCTCTTTTCAACCATCACCTTGAGCAGACCTACAGACAAAGCGGTGCCCCTATAGAAAATTAAGTTGATTCCGCAGGGGTTCTTACTTATAATGATACTGAGGTAGAGAGACGTTTGTAGAATCTTGAAGGTGCTATGCATGACACAAAAAGATGGGTGAAGCGTGAATAAAACTCGCACCACTGGTGCGAGAAGTGGGGAAACGTATGGGAAAGAATGAAATCGTGGGGTATGAACCACTTGTGGATGATTTAAAGGAATTGATTCATAAAAAACAATATCAGGTTTTGAAATTAATCAATTCAGAAACTATAAATTTGTATTGGGAAATTGGGGAAGAAATCTATAGACAACAGAAAGAAAAAGGTTGGGGAAAATCAATCGTCCAGGTACTTTCGACCGAATTACAAAAAGAGTTTCCAGGTGCAAAAGGCTATTCAGCAGCCAATCTATGGAGAATGCGTAATTTTTATTTGACTTATCGTAGTTCTGAAAAATTCGCACCACTGGTGCGAGAAATTAGTTGGAGCAATAATATCATCATTATGGAAAAATGTAAGGATGATTTGCAACGTGAATTTTACATTCAAATGACGAAAAGATATGGTTGGACTAAGCGCATTTTAACGAACTTTATCGAGGCACAGACTTATGAGAAATACTTATTAAATCAGACAAACTTCGATATAACACTTCCAGTTGAGCGGAGAGTACAAGCTAAGCTTGCAGTAAAAGATGAATATACATTTGATTTTGCAGAATTGTCACCGGAATACTCTGAACACGAATTAGAAATGCAGTTGGTAAATAACATAAGAGCATTCCTGATAGAAATGGGTGGAGATTATACATTTGTTGGAAATCAATACCATTTAATGGTAGGAAGCAGGGATTTGTATATTGATCTTTTGCTTTTTCATAGAAGGTTGAGAAGTCTGATAGCTATAGAGTTAAAAATAGGTGAATTTGAAGCAGAATACGCTGGAAAGATGCAGTTATATTTGACAGCGTTGGATGAGCAGGTCAAATTGCCAGACGAAAATCCCTCCATTGGGATTATTATTTGCAAGAACAAGGATAAAACTTATGTAGAATATGCGTTAAAGAATATTAATTCTCCGATTGGTGTGGCTACATATCAGTTGCGGAATAATTTACCGGAAGCTATGAAAGCAATGTTGCCGGAACCAGAGGAGATTGTGAAGAGGTTGAGATTATTTGATGAATAGATACGTATGATAAGCAAGCGTTGCTGAAGTTGAGGCGATTATTAGAAAGAACCTACAATGGCGTAAGCGGCCAGTATAAAATCAACATAACACAGCAGAGCCAGCCCTACCAAGGACTGGCTCTTTCAATACCTCCGTTTTAAACCATCTTCATCTATACTAAAATTCTATGTCCCACATTCAGATCATAATTCGCCTATTTACAAATATAAGAAAAAATAGGATAATAGCTGTGAACAAAAAGCATCAACAGATGTTTAGAAGGTAATACATATGGAAATTGAGAGATTAGGTGAAAATAAGATCAGATGTGCATTGTCTGAGGAAGAGATTCAGGAAATGGGATACAACATTGATGAGATCATCGGCAATACCGAGGTGACGCAGGAGTTTATGCGTGCGGTGGTAGAACTGGTGGAGCAGAAGAGTGATATCAGTATGCAGAACATTTCCCCGGTAGTGAAAGCAGAGCTTTTGCAGGATCACAGCATGGCGATCACGTTTGGTGGTGATTCTGAGATGAGCTTCAAGAATCTTGTGGATACGGTCGGGCAGCTTTTAAACCAGCTTGCACCGGACAAGATTAATGAGTTCGGGCAGATGAACCAAGAGGAAAAACAGAGCACCATTGATGATTTCCTTGAAAAGTATAGAACAAAATACAGTCAGGACACAAAGAAGGCACAGGCGAAAGAGACTGACAAAGCAGAAGCGGAAGATGAGAGCGAAGTGTTTGAGACATCTGTTCCGTTTAGTCTGGAATTTTCCAGTCTGGATGAAGTGCTCCGCCTGATCCGTCTGACACCATTTACTGAAAAAGTGCCTGCATGCAGTTTTTATAAATTCCGGCAAAAATATTATCTTGTGATGGATCTGATCCATTTTTCCAGAGAGGAATTGAAGCCGTTTGCATTTACAATTGTAGAATATAATAAGTGTCGGTATGCAGAACCGGCGCAGATTGCATTTATAAAAGAACATGGAAAATGTATTGTAGAAAATGAGGCACTGCAAACGCTAATGCAATTGTAAAAAGTGATGAAATTTTTTCCGGGTATAGACAAATGTGCTAAATGTCAGGAAAAATATTGTTACTTTTGCTGATGAATTTCATGCGCTAAAATCTACCATATATGCTATTATAGTTGAGGTGCGTCTACGAGATATAGTAAGACGCAAAAGATAAAAAGTATATGGGAGATTGGTTATGAGCAGAGAACAGCTTTTAGAACTTGAAGATGTGAAGAGAAGTTTACTGGTACAGGCATACCGTATGAAACAGGAGCATCCGCATATGTCGCCGGTTGGAATCGAGATGGAGATGTATTCTGCTTTAATGGCTGAAGTAAAAGAGATCACAGCGAGAATCCAGATGAGCGCAGAGGCATAGAGGGATAACCAATAAGTTTTTCGGGCAGGCTTTTTCAGAGATGGAAGAACCTGCCTTTTTAAATTTTTAGATCAAAGGAGAGCAATCATGAATTTTACAGACAGAAGAAAACAGGTTTTTGAGAAAATGGAGAAGCAGTCAGCTCTGATCTTATTTTCCGGGATTGAGAGTCATGTGAGTGCAGATGAATATGCACCATTTGAGGCAGACAGAAACTTTTTTTATCTGACAGGATTAAGAAGAGACCATATGATTCTTTTGATGAAAAAGACATTAAAAGAGGAGCAGGTGATTTTGTTTATCGAAGAAGCAGACCCGACACAGGAGCGCTGGTACGGAAGAAAAGTGACAGTGGATGAGGCAAAAGAGATTTCAGGTATCGATAATGTGATGTTTTTAGATTCTTTTGAGGGCGCTGTTGACCGCATGATGGCAAGGGAAGATATCGACAGCCTGTATTTTGACTGTTACAGATATCAGCTTGAGGACATGCCGGATTACAATATGATCAAAGCAAAAGAATTTGCAGAAAAATATCCGGGACATGCAGTGAAAAATATTTCGCAGGTGATCGCAGAACTGCGTATGCAAAAAGATGGGGATGAAGCAGCACTTGTGCGGGAGGCGATCGGCATTACCGATAAGGCATTACAGTATGTGATGAAACATTTAGAACCGGGAATGGCAGAATATCAGGCACAGGCAGATTTTGAATATATGATCCGCTATAATGGAGCGGAGGGAACTGCATTCCCTACTATCGCAGGAAGCGGTGCAAACGGAACAATGCTTCACTATGACACAAACCTTGACATCTGCGAGGATGGTTCTTTACTGCTGATGGATCTCGGTGCAAAATACCGCGGATACTGTGCTGACATCACAAGAACCTATCCGGTAAACGGAACATACACAGAGCGCCAGAGACAGGTTTACGACATTGTTTTAGCTGCAAACCGTGAGGTTGCAAAGACTGCAAAACCGGGCATGACATTAAAAGAGTTGAATGAGGTCGCAAAGAAAGTTTTAGCAGAGGGATGTATGAAGCTTGGTCTGATCGAAAAAGAGGACGAGATTGATACTTATTATATGCATGGCGTATCTCATCATCTTGGAATCGATGTGCATGATGTCACAGCGGCTTGCAATGAGACATTACAACCGGGTGCAATCATTACCGATGAACCGGGACTTTACATTGACGAGTGGGAGATCGGAATCCGTATTGAGGATGATCTGCTGATCACAGAGAACGGCTGCGAGTGTCTCTCAGAGGCAATTATCCGTGATCCGGACGAGATCGAAGCATTTATGAAGGACAGATAAGTTTTACAGATGATGTGATCAGGCGTCTGATTTGCCATTTAAAGATTACACAGATTTTACCGAAAATCTGGTTGACCATTTTAAATGACAATTATATAATAGCAAAGGATTTTGTGGCTCGTGAGCAGATTTATGGATTTGCAAAGCGGGGTACAGATAGAAAAAACATAAATTTTCAGGAGGTGACATGCATGGACAGTTGTGATAGTGCGGGGCGAAAGAACAAAACCGATGGATTTTGGAATGTTTTGGCACAGGGCAGAACATGCATGGATGCCATTTCTTCAGACAACAGGAGCGGGGTGCGTCCTGTTTTGCGCAGATATTGTGTATATTTGAATGAGAATAAAAAATCGTAGATAAAGAATTTTTATTTGCCTTCCGAAACCACCGGTTTATTTTCCTATACTAGAACAGCAGAAACTAAAAACATACTGCTTGAAAGAAAATGGAAGTAAAGCGGTGGTTTTTTTGTGCTTTATTAGGAAGATTGCAGCGCAATTTTCCTATAAAGCTGCCCTTATTATAGGGAGAACAGGAGGCAAAAATGCAAAAAGAAGTATTAAAAGAACCGACATATGTAGAAGAATTACTGGCATTATTCCGGAGTAATCTCGGAAAAGAAGAATTGCTTGAAAAAATATCCGATTATCATGAAAGCGATATTGCAGATGCAATGGAGCAGATGACACCGGAGGAAAGAAAAAAGCTCTATCCATTGCTTGGAGAGGAATATATTGCAGAGATCCTTTCCTATACAGAGGATGCAGCAGAGTATTTGCAGGAGATCAATCTGGAAAATGCAGCCAGAGTCATTTCGGAAATGGATTCGGATGATGCGGTTGATGTTCTGGAAAATCTGGATGCAGATACGAAGACAAAGATTGTCGATCTGCTGGATGATGATGCAGAAAAAGACGTCAAACTGATCTTGTCTCACGAGGATGATGAGATCGGTAGCAAAATGACGACGAATTTTATCGTTATAGGAAAGAACTTAAACATCCGTCAGGCAACACATGAACTGATCCAGCAGGCAGGCGAGAATGATAATATTTCAACGATATATGTAGTAGATGAAAATGAGCAGTATTATGGAGCGATTGACTTAAAAGACCTGATCGTGGCAAGAGATTATCAGGATCTTGACGATCTGATTTCGACTTCCTATCCGTATGTTGGAGCACATGAGAAGATCAGTGAGTGTATCGAACGGTTAAAAGACTACGCAGAGGATTCCATTCCGGTATTGTCAGAGGAAGAAAAAATCTTAGGTGTTATCACAGCCTATGATATCGTGGAAGCTGTGGACGAAGAAATGGGAGACGACTATGCCAAGCTGGCAGGTCTTACCGCGGAGGAAGATTTAGAGGAGACAACGTTCCAGAGTATGAAAAAACGTTTGCCGTGGCTGATCATTCTGCTGTTTTTGGGCATGGTGGTATCCTCGGTAGTCGGAATTTTTGAGACAGTGGTTGCCGTGATCCCGATCGTCATGTGTTTCCAGTCTCTGATTTTAGATATGGCAGGAAATGTCGGAACACAGTCCCTTGCCGTGACGATCCGTGTGTTAATGGATGAAAACTTGAACCGGAAAGACAAACTAAAACTGATTTTTAAGGAAATGCGGGTAGGTTTTGCAAATGGTCTGTTTCTGGGACTTATGGCATTTTTATTTATCGGACTTTATGTGTGCTTTATCAAGGGAAATGCGGTCGGCTATTCGTTTTTGATTTCAGGCTGCGTGGGCGTATCACTGTTGCTTGCAATGGTGATTTCAAGCCTTGTTGGAACGACGATCCCACTGTTTTTCCATAAGATCAAGGTCGATCCGGCAGTTGCGTCAGGACCACTTATCACAACCGTGAATGATCTGGTAGCAGTCGTCACTTATTATGGTCTGGTCTGGTTTTTTATGATCGAGCTATTAAAAATTTAACATTTCATATAGGTAATCTTTAACTTTTCTTTAGATTTATTCATGTGTATTTTAAGAAAGAACCGTTATACTCTGAAAAAGATTCAGGGCATAGCGGTTCTTTTTACAATTTTTGGAGGAAAAATCATGAAATATATTACATTTACAGTACCAAGTTACAATTCAGAAAGTTATATGAGAAGATGCATTGATTCTTTGCTGGTCGGCGGAGAAGATGTGGAAATTCTGATTATCAATGATGGCTCGACAGACAAAACCGGAGCGATCGCAGACGAGTATGAAGCTTTGTATCCAAATATTGTACGCGCAGTCCATAAGCCAAACGGCGGTCACGGTTCCGGTGTGAACAAAGGACTGGAGCTGGCGCAGGGACTTTATTTTAAAGTGGTGGATTCGGACGACTGGCTCGATAAAGAGGCATATTTGAAACTTCTGGCACAATTGAAAGCGTTTGAAAATGCATTTCCGGATTTGATCATCTGTAATTATGTATACGATCATCTGGACGAAGAAATCGAAAAGCCGATGAATTATAAAAACGTGTTTCCAAAGGAAAAAATATGTGACTGGAATACAATCGGGCATTTCCGTCCTTCCCAGTACCTTATTATGCACTCTTTGATGTTTCAGACGAAAGTGTTGAGAGCGTCGGGGATAAAGCTGCCGGAGCATACCTTTTATGTGGATAATCTGTTTTCCTATAAGCCACTTCCTTATGCAAAAAGTCTTTACTATATGGATATTAACCTGTACCACTATTATCTGGGAAGGGAAGATCAGTCGGTCAATGAGAAAGTGCTGATGAAACGGATCGACCAGCAGATCCGGGTGACAGAGCTTGTGGCAGAAAGTGTGGATTTAAAGGAAGTCAAAAAGAAATATCCGAAACTAGCAGTTTATATGATGCGGAATATTTCGATCATGCTGTCTATTTCATCGATCCATTTACTTCTGATCAAAACAGAGGAGGCATGGGAAAAGCGGAAAAAAATGTGGGAGCAGGTACGCACTCATGACAAGGCACTATACTACCGGCTGCGGTGCTCTACATTGAGTGGTCTGACCTATCTTCCTGGAAAATTGGGTGGAAAAATCACAATCGGCGGTTACAGGATGGCAAGAAAAATTTATCAGTTCCAGTAACACAGTAGCAGCAGAAAAAGAACGAACGGGGAAAAAATTATGGCACAGATTTACATAGCGTTTGTTGATACACCGGGCTTTTTTGCAGGGATCATCCGGCGCGTGATAAAACAGAAATACATCCATGTGGTACTGTCAATGGATGAAGAACTTGAGGAAGCATACAGTGTTGGACGCAGAAATCCGGCAATCCCGCTTCTTGCCGGGTTTGAAAAAGAAGATAAAAGAAAAATTCTGACCGTGTTTCCAACGGCTGATTATATGGTGTGCAGCGTCGAATGCACGCTGGCACAAAAGGAGGCAATCCGGCAGGAATTACGGCTGGCAATGCAGGAAAGATTTCATTATCATTATGCGGTTGCAGGTCTGCCGTTTATTTTATGGAACATTCCATTTTATCAGGAGAGGCACTACACCTGTTCTTCCTATGTGGCGAGAGTGTTAGAGGAGTACGGTGTCTGTCAGTGGGAAAAACATTTTTCCCTTGTCACACCGAAAGATTTTATGGAAAAATTCGGACAGAAAAAAGTGTTTGAGGGAAGTCTAAGAGAATTAGTCGAACTTTCCAACATGCAGGAGCAGCAGGTTTTTGCTGTTGAAAAAATGGCGTAAGAAAGGTGGTCTGACCGATATGCGGAAGGGTGTTTGCAGAAAAAAGAAGGAAAAGTTATCCGGAAAGAAAAAACAGATGGCGCAGTTGCTTTTCTTTCTTGGAATGATGGTTCTCACATTTTATACGTTCCTTCATGGACAGAATCTGTCAGAAATTTACCGGGCAGTCCGAACAATGTCTGTTCCGTACCTTGTGGCTGCGGCAGGGCTGGCATTGTTTTTTGTCTGCGCAGAGGGCAGCATGATCTGGTATCTGCTGGAGTCTATGGCAAGCGCAAAAAAAGCTGCCGGAACAAACTATTGGATTTTAGAAAAGAAAACGGCGGTATCGGTTTTTCAATGTATCCAGTATTCTTTTATTGGATTTTTCTATTCGGGGATCACACCGTCCGCGACAGGCGGACAGCCGGTGCAGCTTTATTATATGAACAAAGATGGACAGAAAGGTTCAGACAGTACGGTGGTGCTTATGACTGTGGCAGTTGTTTACAAATTTGTGCTGGTAGTTTTAGGCGTGGGTATTCTGCTCTTTTGTGGAGGAACGCTGAAAACGGAATTACATTCTTTTTTCCCATTGTATCTGTTAGGACTTGCGCTCAATACGATCGTGGTTATGGTTGTACTTGCAGCCATGCTTTTTCCGGAGTGGATGATCGGTGCCGGAGCGTGGGTAGAGAGGCAGATGATCCGCCTTGGCATCTGGAAGGAAAATCCAGCGCGCATGGATAAGGTGCGTGCATTTACGGAAAACTATAGACAGGCTGTAGAGTGGCTGAAACAGCATCCGGGAAAATTAATGGTGATCCTGTTTGTTACATTTTTGCAGAGATGCAGTGTGTTTTTACTCACGTATATGGTGTATCTTGGGCTGGGACAGTCGGGGACTTCCCTGCAGCAGGTCATGATTTTACAGGCATCGGTTTACATTGCAGTCGATATGCTGCCGCTTCCAGGCGCACAGGGCATTACGGAGCTGATGTATCAGTCCGTTTTTGCACCGGTATTTGCGGCGGATCGTCTGCTTCCGTCCATGTTAGTCAGTAGGGGATTGAACTTTTATTTTCTCCTTTTCGTAAGCCTTTTGGTGGTTCTGGCAGGAAAAGTCTTTCCGAAAAATAAAGATTTGGTTAAGAAAGTATAAAACCTTCAGAAAATTGGAGTTTTTCAGGAAGGTGTGTGCTACAATGTGATTTATATTAGGTAATTGCGAAACTTTGATTAAGGTTGAGAGGATTGTGAAGAATTAACAAAATTTTCGAAGACACGTTTTTCATGAGTTTCTGTACTTCAGATAAAAAAGATAGTAAGAATTGGATACATTTTTTGAAAAGGAGAGGTTATGAGTGATCTTAAGACAAAATATTTAAAAATTGCCTGCAATTTTCTGGCAGCGATTGTGGTATTACTTTTTATCATATGTTTGCTGCCGAAGATGATCGCATATTTTATGCCATTCGTGATCGGACTGATTTTTGCGCTGATCGCTAATCCAATCGTAAGATTTTTGGAAAAATACATTAAGATCAATCGAAAATTCGGTTCGGTACTGATGATCGTGGTGGTGATCGGTCTTATTGTACTGGTGTGTTACGGTGCAGGCTCTATGCTCGTAAAAGGACTTACTGCTTTTACAGCGTATCTGCCGACGATGTCAGCAAATGCAGGAAATGAATTTACCGAGGCAATCAATCAGCTTCAGGGCTTGTTAGAGAGGCTTCCGTTTACACAGAATGTGGATTTAAGCCAGATTGAAACAGCAATTGAGAATTTTTTCACAAATCTGGTATCGGGATTGGATACGTCAACACTGGCAACGATCAGTGATTTCGCAAAAAGTCTGCCGGATGTGCTTGTGAGTGTGGTCGTCAGCCTGCTTGCAACTTATTTTTTCATTGCGGATAAAGATAAGCTGATCAGCGGAGTTGAAAAACATCTCTCACCGGCATTTTTAGAAAAAAGCAGAAATATTTGCAGCCAGCTTGCGAAGGCAGTCGGAGGGTATTTTAAAGCGCAGTTTAAAATCATGGGAGTGATCTATGTGATCCTTCTGATCGGGCTTATGATCCTGCGTGTGGATTTTGCATGGCTGATCGCATTTGGCATAGGGTTTCTTGATATGCTCCCGGTGTTTGGAACAGGAACGGTACTTTGTCCGTGGGCAGTCATCAAGCTTTTTACCGGAGATTATAAAATGGCAGCCGGCATGCTGCTTTTATATATCGTTACGCTTGTGGTGCACCAGCTTGTACAGCCGAAGCTGATTGGAGATACGGTGGGACTTGATCCGTTTGCTTCTTTATTTTTTATGTATATCGGCTACCGTATCAGCAGTGTGGTCGGAATGATCCTTGCAATCCCGGTCGGAATGATTCTGATCAATCTGTATGAGGCGGGAGCGTTCGACACACTTGTCTGGTGCGTGCGGGAGATCGTGAACGATTTCAATAACTTCCGCAAGGTTGACGGAGAGAAGAAATAAGAGCAGTGCGATTGTTTTCTAATGCAGGGGTTACCTTTGAAGAGGGATAGAACTGCCGGGGGAGCAATTAACCAGATAAAAAGAAATGAGTACTGCAGAAGTCTGAAAGATTATCAGGGAAATTTGCTTCTCGTTGGGATAAATTATGACCGGAAAACAAAAGAGCATGAATGTGTGATCGAAGAAATTAATAATGATTTGGAAGCCCGCTGGAAGATTTAAGGGCACTCCGCCATGTGGAACTGGTAGCTGCGAGAGGAAATCTCATTAATCAACCGAAAGTCAAAATCAATTCGGTTGTGGAAAAGGAACTGGATAAGTTTTTGAAATAGTGGTTCGACCTGAAAAGTGTTATATTAATACACTTTTTCGTTATTAAAAGTGTACAGTAAATACATATTTACATCCTTAATAATGTTGACACCTGTGGGGTAGAATTTTATAATGCAGATATATGGAAATAATTTAATGGATTCTTATAGAATATAGGAGTTGGAGGAAGGCTCATGGAACGATTTGCATTATCACGAATGAAAGAATGGAAAGAGAATGAAAATAGAAAACCATTGATTATTCGCGGGGCAAGACAGGTCGGAAAAACATGGATCATGAAGACATTTGGTCAACAGTATTTTGAGAAGACAGCCTATGTTAATTTTGATAATAACGCCCGTATGAAACAGGTATTCGAAGGAGATTTAGACATTGAAAGACTGGTTTTGGCAATCAGTGCTGAGACAGGAGTTTCTATTGAGGCAGAGAATACGCTGATTATTTTTGACGAAATTCAGGAAGTACCAAAAGCACTTACATCATTAAAGTATTTTCATGAAAATGCACCTCAGTATGCAATTGTTGCAGCAGGATCACTTCTTGGAGTTGCATTACACCAGGGTACGTCATTTCCAGTTGGGAAGGTAGATTTTCTTGATTTGTATCCGCTTAATTTCAGGGAATTTTTGTGCGCAATGGGAGAGAAACAATTTGTTTCTATGTTAGACAGTTGTGATACGCAGATGGTAACAGTGTTCAAAACGAAATATATAGAACGTTTAAGGGAATACTATTTTGTAGGTGGGATGCCAGAGGTGGTAAAAGATTTTTCGGAAAAAAAGGATTATAATCGTGTTCGTGCGATTCAGAAGAATCTTATTAATTATTATCAGCAGGACTTTTCAAAGCATGCAGAAATAAAGCTTGTTCCAAGACTGAATCTTGTGTGGAATTCGATTCCGATGCAGCTTGCAAAAGAGAATAAAAAATATATTTACGGACAGGTACGTGAGGGGAGCCGGGCAAAGGATTTTGAGCTGGCTATTCAATGGTTATTGGATTGTGGATTGATTCATAAAGTACAGCGGATTCAAAAACCGGATCTTCCATTGAAAGCATATATTGATTTTGATGCTTTTAAGCTTTTTTTAGTGGATATTGGATTGCTCATAGCGATGACAGATCTGGATGCAAAAGTGATTATAGAAGGAAATAAGATTTTTACTGAATTTAAGGGAGCACTGACAGAGCAGTATATATTGCAGCAGTTAATATCAGATGTCGGAGTGATACCTTACTATTATTCAACGCAAAATTCCAAGGGGGAGATTGATTTTTTAGTTCAGGGAAAAACATCTGTTATTCCAATTGAAGTGAAAGCGGAAGAAAATCTGAAAGCAAAGAGTTTGAAAGCTTTTTGTGAAAAGTATCAACCATCTTATGCAGTCCGGACATCAATGTCGGATTATAGAGAGCAGGATTGGATGACGAATATTCCTCTTTATGCAATTGAGTGGATAGAAAATTATGTCAACCAATAAAACGCATAGAAATATATAAGATCAGGACACATATCCTCTAATGCATATAACATTGTGATATGTGTCCTTTTTAGAGTAAATATAGTTTTACAGTAATTCCATATTAATGGATTTTTCCGTAAATCCGTAATTACAGTACATCTCGTAAGCAGCTTGATTTTTTGCATTCACCTGAAGTTCAATGCCGTCAAGATTTTTTTTTGCTTTTATTTCTTTTACTTGTTCGAAGGAATGATAATCCTTCATTTGTGCATTTCTTATGATGCAGTTCATTATTTTACCAGTACTTTCACGAATTTCTTTTTACCACGTTTTACAACAAGTCCATCTGCGCCGAAGGAATCTGCATTGTAAGCGGTCTTGATATCGGTTACTTTCTCGTCTGCAACTGAGACACCGCCCTGTTCTACGGCACGTCTTGCGTCGGAACGGGATGGAGCGAGCTCTGTTTTTACGAGAAGAGACAGGATATCCATATCGCCGTCTGCAAAATCAGCAGAGGATAACTCTACCGTTGGCATATGTGCGGAATCTCCGCCACCGGCAAAAAGTGCGTGGGAAGCTTCCCTTGCTTTTGCTGCTTCCTCTTCACCGTGAACTAATTTTGTTAACTCAAATGCAAGAATCTCTTTTGCCTGATTCAGCTGTGCACCTTCCCAGCTTTCCATTGCATCGATCTCCTCTAATGGAAGGAAAGTTAACATACGGATACATTTTAAAACGTCAGAGTCAGCAACGTTTCTCCAGTACTGGAAGAAGTCAAATGGAGAAGTTTTGTTCGGATCAAGCCATACAGCGCCGGACTGGGTTTTTCCCATTTTCTTTCCTTCGGAGTTTAAGAGAAGGTTGATTGTCATAGCGTAAGCGTCTTTTCCAAGTTTACGACGGATCAGTTCCGTACCACCTAACATGTTGCTCCACTGGTCATCTCCACCGAACTCCATGTTACAGCCGTATTTCTGGTATAAGGTGTAGAAGTCGTAGCTCTGCATGATCATGTAGTTGAACTCTAAGAAGCTTAATCCCTTTTCCATACGTTGTTTGTAACATTCTGCGGTTAACATACGGTTTACGGAGAAATGAGCACCGACTTCACGGAGAACATCAATGTAATTTAAGTCCATCAGCCAGTCAGCGTTATTTACCATTAAAGCTTTTCCGTCAGAAAAATCGATGAAACGGCTCATCTGTTTCTTGAAGCAGTCACAGTTGTGCTGAATGGTTTCCGGTGTCATCATCTGACGCATGTCGGTACGTCCGGATGGGTCACCGATCATTGCGGTACCGCCACCGATTAAAGCGATTGGTTTGTTTCCTGCCATCTGGAGACGTTTCATCAGGCAAAGTGCCATGAAATGTCCTACGTGAAGGCTGTCTGCTGTCGGATCAAATCCGATATAAAAAGTTGCTTTTCCGTTGTTGATTAAATCTTTGATTTCGTTTTCGTCTGTTACCTGTGCGATTAAGCCACGGGCAACTAATTCATCGTATAATGTCATTTTACTGGGTTCCTTTCTTTTTTTGAGTGAACGATTAAAATCCGCAGTGCCCACTCGAGAGCGAAGCTCTCTCGTTCGCGTGCTTCGCTCTATCGTCTAAGAAAATCACAAAATGCATTGTGCAAGCACAGCATTTTGTTCTTTCCTCAGACGGCACTGCTCATTTAATACGCGCAAAAACCCCCGTCCTTAGAAAAGGACGAGGGCTAAAACTCGTGTTACCACCTTAATTCATAAGCAGCTCACACTGCTTACCTTCGTGAGTGTCCGACAACACTCCGGCGCTGTTAACGTGCGCTAATCCGTCACAGCCTACTATTGCAGGATACGGAAAATTTATGATCCGGTATCAAAAACAAATTCGGTGTGAAGCTCAGGGATGTATTCGAAATAAGATTCCGGTGCGCCTCTCATCAGCCGGCAGCTTTCTGTTCCTTCCACTTAAATGTACTTCTTCCCGTCACAGCCTGTATTCTGCTTCAATTAACGCTATTATAGCCATGGCAAAAAAGATTTGTCAAGAAAAACTTATTACTTTAATAACAGGACAACACAGTCACAGCTTTCTAAGAGAAGAGAGGAACTTTCCTTAGCAGCATTTGCGATCTCATCCTCCGATTTTCCATTCGTGAGAAGCACGCACTCAATCGGTTGCTCCAAAGGAAGTGTTACCGCGTCGGTTCCAAAGTTTCCGGCAATCAGAATCGTTTGCCTGGTTTCCTCGCTGGTGCGGTAGTAAGCAAAAATATTGTCAAAATCTTCGTAGACAGGTGCAAATGTTCCGTAAGTGAAAGTTTCAACATATTCCTGTGATTTGCGGAGTGCGATCAGTTCTTTATAAAAAGAAAGAACGGAATCGGAACGCTTTAACTGGTCGGCTACATTAATCTCGGTATAATTTGGGTTTTCCGAGAGCCATGGCGTGCCGGTTGTAAAGCCACCGTGTGGGGAGGTATCCCACTGCATAGGGGTTCTTGCGTTGTCGCGGCTGTTTTCATAGCAGGCGTGCAGGGCAGCTTCTTTTGTGCATCCGGCATTAATCGCAGCCTGATACTGATCTTTGGTGCTGATGTCGTCATATTCGGAAATGTCGTTCCGGACACAGTTTGTCATGCCGATTTCCTGCCCCTGATAGATAAAAGGAATACCGCGGAGCAAAAAGTAAGTTGTGGCTAACATTTTAACTCCGGCTTCATTTCTGGCATGTGCAGGAAGATAGTGCGTAGCACCTCTTGGCTCATCATGATTTTCGATGATATTTGCCTCAAAACCGATGTTAAGGTCAGCTTTCTGGGTGTCGAAAAGAGCCGTGCGCCACCGCGTAAAATCAAGGTCGGGAGCGTCATACCAGCCATGTTCCCCGTAAGAGAGCACATGGGCGGAAAAATCAAATTTGGTGGAAAAATGCCCGTTTTCACCAATAAACTCACGCAGTTCGTCATCTTTTAGATTAAATACCTCACCTACGGTAAAAGCATCATATTTGTCGAAGGTTTCATGCTTCATTTCCTCTAAGAAAACGCCAATTCCATGAGCAGAAGCCAGCATTTTATCGCAGGAGACAAGCCCGTCTGCACCGTCTGCCGGAAAAGAAGGAAAATCAAGATTTTTCTTGATATTGATAATGGCGTCGATACGGAAACCGGAAATGCCTTTTTCAAACCACCAGTTGATCATTTCATAGATTTTCTGACGGACAACCTCGTTTTCCCAGTTTAAGTCAGGCTGTTCCTTGGCAAACGTGTGGAAATAATATTTATTTGTGCCGGGAATTTTAGTCCATGCAGGACCGCCAAAATTAGAGCGGTAATTGCTTGGAGCTTCGTCATTTTTCCCTTCACGGAAATAAAAATAATCTGCATAAGGACCGTCCGGATCAGCAAGTGCCTTCTGGAACCATTCGTGCTTGTCGGAGCAGTGATTTACAACGAGATCCATGATCAGATGCATGCCGCGTTTTTTCATTTCAGCAACAAGTGTGTCGAAATCATCCATGGTGCCAAACTGTTCTGCAATTTTATAATAATCGGAAATATCGTATCCCTGATCGACAAAAGGAGATTCATAAACCGGAGAGAGCCAGATGATGTCGATACCAAGCTCCTTTAAATAATCCAGCTTTGAAATGATTCCCTTTAAATCGCCGATTCCGTCTCCGTTTGTATCCAAAAAACTTTTTGGGTAAATCTGATAAGCTACTTTATCGTGCCACCATTTTCTTTTCATAAATGCTCCTTTTCTTTCATTTGATTCTGGGGTGCGAAACTCATTTTTTGGTTTATTAAAATTGTTCAAAATTAACAAAATTTTCGAAAACACGCTTTCGCTACGTGTCGCTGGTAACGGTGCTAAGAAGCTAGTCACAACTAATGTCGTGCCTACCTTCTAAGTGCCGACCGCTCCCCAGTGTTTTCTCCAGCTTTTGTTAATTTTTCACAATTAAATTTACACAACTTTGAGTTTCGCAATCTCTACACTTGATTGTATGATACTGTTATAATAGAATAGAAGAAACGAAAAATCTTGCATAAATATAAGAAAGTATTGCACAAAACTGCTATGTAAATATGGATTAAGACAGCCTGGAAGGCGTTTTGCCATCTGTTTCAATGATGTTAAAGAGGAATCAATACAATGAAAGAAAAAATAACCCTATCCTTAGACCAGCATGAGAACGCCAGACACGGCGAAGAAATTTTTCCACTGCAAAAATATGTGACACCATTGTGGAAAGATTATCCTTTTGTCACAGCCCACTGGCATGAGGAAGCGGAGCTGACCAGAATTGAAAAAGGAAGCTGCACATATCAGATTCATCTGGAAACGTATGAAGTGGAGGCAGGAGATCTGATTTTTGTGCCACCAGCGGTGCTTCATGCGATTTCCAACGAAAAAGAGGAGCGGATGCAGTCGGAGACATATGTATTCCACATGAATTTTCTTGGGGCAAACGCCGCAGATATCTGTGCGATCCGATATTTAACGCCGCTTTTGAACCAGAAACTGATCCCGCCATTTGTGATCAAAAAAGAACATCCGCTTTATGAAAAAGCAGACGGTCTGTTTGAAAAAATAAACGCTGCATATGAAAAAAAGGCACCGGGATATGAGCTTGTCATCAAATCTTATTTGTTACAATTTGTAGCAATTTTGCTTCCGTATTGTAGCAGAAATACAGAAGAAGATGCACTGCTGACGGAGCATGCAAGAAAATTAAAGGATGTTTTAAGCTACATTGGTTCACATTATATGGAAGAACTGACCATTGAAAAGCTGGCTGGAATCTGCTACTTCAGTGAGTATTATTTTATGCGTTTTTTCAAAAAATATATGGGGATGTCCTGTGTGCAATACATCAAAAATGTTCGTTTGGAGAGAGCGGCGGATCAGTTTGAAAATGGTAAAACAAATTCATTGGAAGTGGCATTGTCCTGTGGATTTTGCAATCTGTCTTATTTTCACCGCGAATTTAAGAAGAAATACGGAATGACACCGAAAAAATTTATGACCATGTCCGCTGTTGTATCAGATTTTAGGGAAAGCACTGAATAATAATATTTTATTTGACTCATAATATCATCGTGAAAAAAGTACGGAGTTTTAAGTCCGTGGAAAGAGGTAGAAAGATGATATTGAGCGAAAAAGAGACAACGGTGATCAAAGATTTACAGACACAGGAGCAGTCCTGCGTGGAAAAATACGAGAGATACAGCAAACTTGCAAAGGATCAGGTTCTCATTGACCTGTTCACAGACCTTCATGGAAAAGAGCAGAAACATTTGGAATCGCTGACACAGGTGCTGTCTGGAAAAGTTCCTTCCTGCGATTGCAATGACAGTGACGGAAAAAATTACAACCCGGCTGCTACTTACAGTATGGCACCGTCGGAGGATAAGAAAACGGACTGTTTCCTTGCAACCGACTGCATTGGCACAGAAAAACTTGTTTCTTCCACTTATAATACGGAAGTGTTTGCATTCGGTGACCCGGGCGTGAGAAAACTTTTGGCTGACATCCAGATTGAAGAACAGAATCATGCGGAGATGCTCTACAAATATAAAACAGTCAACAGTATGGCGTAATGCGGGCAGATTTTGTGGCTGCTTCGATAACGTGAATTAGAAGCCATACACAAGTCAATCACAGCCCCAAGAAAAAGAAAAATCGTACAGACGAAATATGATGTTCCTGTTCGAAAAGCTCACAAAGGAAATCATATTTGTCTGTACGATTTTTCTTTTTGTTAACGCAACGACTGACTTGTGCACAGACTTTGATATCTGCCCTGCTTTATGTTATGAATGTAGCTCAAAATCCGCCATTTACCTTGTTTGCTCTGGTTATTCAAATATTTTCACTTTCTAAAATTCCTATTAAATATCAAAACAACCTATATACATCCAAGTTCATATATGTTATTCTTAGACCATCGCAGATTACTTGCAGTTGTCCCATAACTGCAATCATAATTTTTCATTATCTTATCTGTGTTTAGACATTCGAAAAAGTCTGGCAGCATCGCCACATTTTTCAACCACAATCAATTTCATATCTACGAAGGAGGACACATGACCTTACAAAACATTTCATCTTTTGAAACTGCAACTGGCAGTATCGATTACCCATTCACCAATGATTATATGTTTCGTGCCATTTTGCAGAAAGACAAGCAGGTGCTCACCGCACTGATCGGTGCATTGCTTCATCTGGAAAAAGAAAATATCCATGAAGTGACGATCACGAATCCAATTGAACTTGGAACCGCAATTGCAGACAAAGACTTTATTCTCGACATTCGTGTGAATTTGAATAACGAACAGCTTATTGATCTGGAAATGCAGATGTCGAACGAATACAACTGGCCAGAGCGTTCTATCAGTTATGCGGCCAGAAGTTTTGATCAGCTCAATACTGGGGAACAGTATAACGAAGTACTTCCGGTTCACAGCATTGGATTTTTAAACTTTACACTCTTTCATGATCAACCGGAGTTCTTTGCCACTTACGAGCTTCGAAATAAGAAAACCGGACATCTTTATAGTAGTAAATTTGCGGTTCATGTGTTAGACTTAACGCAGATAGAACTTGCCACGGAAGAAGATAAGTATTATGAAATTGATCGCTGGGCAAGACTTTTTAAAGCTACGACTTGGGAGGAATTGCGTATGACTGCACGAAATAATCCAGATTTATTGAAAGCTTCCAATGATCTGTATACCGTAAATTCTGATGAAATAATCCGTCAGCAAGCTAGGGCAAGAGCGGATGCTGAGTTTTGGGAACGAAACCGCAATGCCAAAATCAAGCAATTGGAAGACATTATCACTGAAAATAAAAAAATGCTAGCCGAAAAAGATGCTGAATTACTCCAATTGAAAGAGGAACTTGCCAAGCTTAAGCATATTTAATAAACGTAAATTAGCAGGTTTTGTACATACTAAGAATTTGACTTGTGTATTGGCTCTAATTTCTGCCCTTCATAAACTATGACACAGCTACAAAATCTGCCTGCACTACTTTATATTCCCCACCAATTTACAACTCCGGCAGAAGCTTCAAAAATTCCTCGGTGGACTGCGAAACCGGCAATGTCGGATTAATAGAGGCGACCATTTGGCGGGAAGGCAGCTTTTCTTTTGTTTTTACAACATAAAGATCTTTCGATTCACGGCTTAAGCAGTAGTCCGGGATAAATGCGATTCCAAGTCCGATGCGGGCAAGGTCGATCAGAAGATCATTACTGCTTAATTCCACTTCCGGGATCAATTCTAACTGGTGCTGCAAAAACAGATTGTGTAAAAATTCACTCGTGGTACTCTTGCGGTCTAACATCAGAATCGGATACTGTTTCAATTCCTCGAACGGAATCTCTTGTTGCTTCAAATTAAAATAAGCAGGGTTTGCAATGAAAACATCCGTAAAATTGCAGACTGTTTTCTGGATATAAGAGTGGTTTAAGTGCGCATTCGGAAAATTTGTTACGATTAAATCCACTTTTCCTTGCTCTAAGAGGTCAACACAGCTTACGGAAGTTGCATTGGTCACCTTGATCGGAACATTCGGAAACTTCTTATGAAACTGCTTTAAATAAGGAACTAAAAAATAGCGGCAGATCGTATCACTTGCACCGATGTGTAACTGACCAAGTCCAAGGCTGCCGGAATCAAGAATCTGGCTCTCGCCGCGCTGGATCAGATTCATGGCTGGTTCAATGTGTTTTAAAAGAACCTTTCCTGCCGGGGTTAACTGAACCTTTTTGGTGCTCCGGATAAAAAGAGGCTGTTCTAATTTTTTCTCTAATGTCTTGATCGACTGGCTGACCGCAGACTGCGAAATATAGAGCTGCTTGCTTGCCTCGGAAAAACTTAAAGAGGTTGCGACATAATAAAAAACCTTATATAACTCATAGTTAATATCCATAAAAATGTGTGTACCTTTCTGGTGCAGATTTTCGGAAAAGAAATCTGTAAATTATAATCATTTGAGGACAGGCAGTTCACCTGAATAGATATAATTATAAGACGTACTTATAATTGTGTCAATCAATTCTTATGATTTGAACAATACATTTGTATTGAGCTATTCAAAATTATGCTCATTCATGCAAGCATGATTCGCAAATTTATGAAAATTGCCTTGGTTCTGAATAGTTATAAAATATTAATTTCTCTTATAAAACAAATTAAATATATTAATTATGCTAATTTAACACTATATGCTATACTTACGGAAGATAAAAATGCATCGCGAAAGGAAAAGGGATTATTTATGAGCAATGTAAGAAGAGTTTATGTAGAAAAGAAACCGGCTTTTGCAGTAAAAGCAAAAGAGTTACAGGCTGAGATCAAGAGCTACCTTGGAATTTCATCAGTGAAAGGTGTACGTGAACTGATTCGTTATGATATAGAGAATATTTCAGAGGAGACATATCAGAAAGCGCTGGTGACTGTTTTTTCTGAGCCGCCGGTTGATACTGTTTTTGAAGAAGAATTTATCTTAGGAAACGCAAAAACATTTTCGGTAGAATATCTGCCGGGACAGTTTGACCAGAGAGCAGATTCCGCAGAGCAGTGCGTGAAATTATTAAATGAAGAGGAAGAGCCGGTCATCCGCACAGCGACCACTTATGTGATCGAGGGGGATGTGACAGACGAGCAGTTAGAGGCAATCAAGCATCACTGTATCAACCCGGTTGATTCCCGTGAGACAGGTTTAGAAAAACCGGAGACATTAGTACAGAACTTTGAAGAACCGGCAGATGTTGCATCTTTTGACGGATTCCAAACGATGCCAGAAGCAGAGCTGAAAGAACTTTACAGTTCTTTGAACCTTGCCATGACATTCAAGGATTTCTTACATATCCAGAACTACTTTAAAAATGAGGAACACAGAGATCCGTCAGTAACAGAGATCCGTGTGTTGGATACTTACTGGTCCGATCACTGCCGTCATACGACATTCTCTACCGAGTTAAAAGATGTAAAATTTGATGAGGGATTTTATAAAAAACCGATCGAAGATACATACAACGACTATTTAGATACATTCAAAAATCTTTACGAGGGACGCTCCGACAAATTTGTCTGCTTAATGGATATTGCACTGCTTGCCATGAAGCGTCTGAAAAAAGAAGGAAAATTGCAGGATCAGGAAGAATCTGATGAGATCAACGCATGCTCTATCGTAGTGCCGGTTGAAGTGGATGGACAGACAGAAGAATGGCTTGTAAACTTCAAAAATGAGACACATAACCACCCGACAGAGATCGAACCGTTCGGTGGTGCAGCTACCTGTCTCGGCGGTGCGATCCGTGATCCGTTGTCAGGGCGTACCTATGTATACCAGGCAATGCGTGTGACAGGAGCAGCAGACCCGACTGTATCTGTGAAAGATACTTTACCGGGAAAGCTTCCACAGAAGAAAATTGTCCGCGAGGCAGCTCACGGTTACAGTTCCTATGGTAACCAGATCGGACTTGCAACCGGTTATGTAAAAGAAGTATATCATCCAGATTATGTCGCAAAACGTATGGAGATCGGTGCTGTTATGGGCGCTGCTCCAAGACGTGCAGTTCAGAGACTGACTTCTGATCCGGGCGATATCATTATCTTGCTCGGAGGACGTACCGGACGTGACGGTATCGGTGGAGCAACAGGTTCATCCAAGGCACATAATACACAGTCCACTTCTGTCTGCGGTGCAGAAGTACAGAAAGGTAATGCTCCGACAGAACGTAAGATCCAGAGATTATTCCGCCGTGAGGAAGTTGCCCACATCATTAAAAAATGTAACGATTTCGGTGCAGGCGGTGTGTCTGTGGCAATCGGTGAATTAGCAGACGGACTTCGCATTAATTTAGATAAAGTTCCGAAAAAATACGCAGGACTTGACGGAACAGAGCTTGCAATCTCTGAATCCCAGGAGCGTATGGCAGTTGTTGTAGCTCCGGAGGATGTACAGACCTTCTTAGGATACGCAGCTGAGGAGAACTTAGAGGCTGTGGAAGTTGCAGTTGTGACAGAAGATCCAAGACTTGTATTAGAGTGGAGAGGAAAAGAGATCGTAAATCTTTCCAGAGCATTCTTAGATACAAATGGTGCACATCAGGAGACCAACGTAGAAGTTGAGATGCCTGAGGAAAAAGAGAACTATTTCAAAAAGATCGCAGCACCAAAGGTAGCAGAGGCAGTTGCGGCAAATGATATGAAAGCTGCATGGATGACAGAACTGGCTGATTTAAATGTCTGCTCCCAGAAAGGTCTTGTGGAGATGTTCGATGGTTCCATCGGTGTGAACAGCGTTTACATGCCATTCGGTGGAAAATACCAGCTTACAGAGACACAGTCCATGGTTGCAAAGCTTCCGGTTGCAAAGGGAGACTGCGATACCGTGACCATGATGTCTTATGGTTTTGATCCATACTTATCAAGCTGGAGCCCATACCACGGATCTGTTTACGCAGTATTAGAATCTTTATCCAGAATCGTAACTGCAGGCGGTGATTACAAGAAAGTACGTTTCACTTTCCAGGAGTACTTCCGCAGAATGAGCGAGGATCCAAAACGCTGGAGCCAGCCATTTGCAGCATTACTTGGTGCTTACAATGCACAGATCGGCTTCGGACTTCCATCCATCGGTGGAAAAGATTCCATGTCCGGAACCTTCAATGATATTGATGTTCCACCAACACTTGTTTCCTTCGCTGTGGATATCGCAAAAGAAAAAGATATCATCACACCGGAATTAAAAGCAGTGGGAGACCAGTTAGTACTGTTTACAATTAAAAAAGATGAATTTGACCTTCCGGATTACGCACAGGTCATGAAATTATACGATACCATCCATGCACTGATCCAGGCTGGCGTGATCGTATCCGCTTATGCACTTGACGGAAAAGGACTTGTAGCAGCAGTCAGCAAAATGGCATTCGGTAACAAGCTTGGTGTTACAGTAAATGAAGATGTTTCCAAAGAAACATTATTCACTCCGGGATTCGGTAACATTGTGGCAGAAGTTCCGGCTGAAAAAGTTGCAGAGGTAAAAGCAGCATTCGATGCAGCAGGACTTGCAGGATACGAAGCACTTGTCGGATGGGTAAATGAAGAAGAAAGCTTTATTTACGGTGACATGAGAATTTCCATGGAGGAAGCATTACACGCATGGACAGCTACGTTGGAAAAAGTTTTCCCAACCCGTGCAACAGAGAATAAGGATGAAGTTAAAACAGGATTATACAAAGCGGACAACATTTATGTATGCAAAAACAAAGTGGCAAAACCAACTGTATTCATCCCTGTATTCCCGGGAACTAACTGCGAGTACGACAGTGCAGATGCGTTTGAGCGTGCAGGTGCCAATACCATCGTTAAGGTATTCAAAAACATGAATGCAAATGATATCCGTGAATCCGTAGATGAGTTTGTAAAAGCAATCGAACAGTCCCAGATCATTATGTTCCCGGGTGGATTCTCCGCCGGTGACGAACCGGATGGATCTGCAAAATTCTTCGCAACTGCATTCCGCAATGCAAAGATGACAGAGGCAGTCATGAAGCTGTTAAATGAGAGAGACGGACTTGCACTTGGTATCTGTAACGGATTCCAGGCACTCATCAAATTAGGATTAGTTCCTTACGGAGAGATCCGCCCACAGTCAGCCGAGTCACCAACATTAACATACAACACCATCGGACGTCATGTGAGCAAAATGGTATATACCAAGGTTGTTTCCAACAAGTCCCCATGGTTACAGGGAGCAGAGCTTGGAAAAGTATATTGCAATCCGGCATCCCATGGCGAAGGACGTTTTGTAGCACCACAGGAGTGGTTAGACAAGCTCTTTGCAAACGGACAGGTTGCTACCCAGTATGTGAATGAAGCAGGTGTTCCGACTATGGATGAAGAATGGAATGTCAATGGTTCCTACATGGCGATCGAAGGTATCACAAGCCCGGATGGCCGTGTACTTGGCAAGATGGCTCACTCTGAGAGACGTGACAGAAGTGTTGCAATGAACATCTATGGTGAGCAGGATATCAAGATATTTGAATCCGGTGTGGCTTACTTCAAATAAAACAGGCAATATTATTTATAAAAGATGAAAAAGACTTTGTGGAGTGTATAAACTCTGCAAGGTCTTTTTTACGTCTTACGGTACAAACTTTACCATTTACATGAAAGCTATTTACAAATATAACACCATTTTCTATACTGAGATAGTCGATAAGGACAATGAAAACTTGAAAGGTAAAGGGAAAAGGAATGAAGGTTACATCCAGCAGACTGATCGAACAGAAAAAACCGATCCTGAAACAATTATTAGATAGATTGCTGCAGACATATTCGTATGCATCCATTCTGATGACAGATTCAAAAGGCAAACAGTACACCATTTCAAAACAGGGAATCAGCATTACGGAGAACATGTTTGTGGAGTTAGGATATGTGGTGAAAGTATACGATGGCGAGAGCTATGGAGAATATGCGTTCAGCCACATTGATGAGAATGAGATTGACAGCGTTGCAGAGGAAATCAAAAATCATGTGATGCCGTGGGCAAAAAAGCTTCCGGATGACATGAAAGTGAAACAGTATCCAGAAATTCCGGACGAAGCATATCATTTTGAAAAAAGCACTGACTATGAAGTTTTGCCGGAAGAATTAGGCGATGAGGAGATCGTAAAACGCCTTGGCGCAGTGCGTGAAAAAGCAATGGCACAGGATGAAAAAATCGTTGAGATCAAGACAGCATGCGTTTACCAGATTTATCACAAATTATTTTTATCTCCAAACAAAGACATGACGCAGAACGTCATGTGGACAAACGGCATGATCATGGGACTGATCCCGAAGGGCGAGGAGATGAAGATGGCATTTGACAGCTGCTCCGGCTGTGGCGGAATGGAAATTTTAGATGACATGGAAACAAAAATCCCACCATTAGTGCAGAAACTCAATGATCTTGCCACAAGTGAACCGATCACACCGGGCGAGTATGACTGCATCTGTGCACCGGATGTCACAGGCATGATCGTGCATGAAGCATTCGGACACGGTGTTGAGATGGATATGTTTGTGAAAAAACGTGCGCTGGCAGAAAAATACATTGGCGAATATGTGGCATCCCCGTTAGTTACCATGCATGACGGTGCTGCAGCAGCATCTGAGACCGCAACTTTCTTTTTTGATGATGAGGGAACACTTGCGCAGGATACCGTCATCATTGATAAAGGAATCTTAAAGACCGGAATCTGTGATGCACAGGCTGCTATGGCACTTGGCACAAAACCGACCGGAAACGGAAGAAGGGAAAAGAACAGCCACAAAGCGTACACGCGGATGACGAATACATTCTTTGAGCCGGGCACAGATAAAGTGGAAGATATGATCGCCTCTATTTCCTATGGCTTTTATCTGGAAAATGCGAGCAGCGGCATGGAAGATCCGAAAAACTGGGGAATCCAGTGCTTAGTTGACATTGCAAGAGAAATCAAAGACGGTAAATTTACCGGAAAAGTATTTTCTCCGATCGTACTGACCGGATATGTCCCGGACTTGTTAAAATCCATTTCCATGATGTCAGATGAGTGTGAACTTGCAGGAACCGGCTACTGTGGAAAAGGACACAAAGAATGGGTAAAAGTGTCGGACGGCGGCCCATATATCAAAGCCAGAATCAGATTGGGATAAAAAGGAGAGAGACAGATGCGTGAAAAAATATTACAGGCAATTCGGAAATTTCAGATAGAAACCTATCTTGTGACAGAGAAAACAGTCGAGGGTGCAGAACTTTATTTTATAAAAAAAGAACTTGATATGCGCAGGATGAAACAGGATGCGGTGTCTGCGGTTACCATTTACCGTGATTTTGAGGCAGACGGAAAGAAAATGCGTGGTTCCGCAAATATCAATATTTTTCCGGAGATGACACAGGAGGAAGTAGATGAGGCGGTAAAAGGTGCTTATTACGCAGCTTCCTTTGTAAAAAATCCATTTTTTGAACTTCCAAAAGGGAAAAAAGAGGATAAAGTGCAGGTAAAAAGCACACTTTGTGGAAAAAGCCTTGAGGAGATCGGAGATGCATTTGTAAAAGCGCTTTACTGCGTGGATGTGCAGGACGATGCATTTATCAATACGGCTGAGTTTTTCATGGAAAAAACGACGACTGCGATTTACAATTCAGAGGGTATTGATGTTTCCTATGAAAAAAACAGTGTGAACGGAGAGTTTGTCGTACAGTGTATCACACCACAGGATGTCGAGCAGTATCAGGGGTTCGCATATGATGATCTTGACACAGAGGCTCTGACGGCACAGGCAAAAGAAGCATTGGAACGGGTATGCGACAGGGCAAGGGCGACAGAAGCACCGGAAAAAGGAAACTATAAGCTGCTTCTTTCCGGAAAAAATGTGCGCACACTGATCGATTTTTACATGGACCGGTCATCCTCCGGCATGGTCTATCCGGGTTATTCTAACTATCAGGCAGGAATGGATGTGCAGGGAGAAAAAGTGCAGGGAGAAAAATTAAATATCACGCTCCATGCATCCAATCCTTATTCAAGTGAGGGAATCCCGATGAAAGATCTTACACTATTAAAAGAGGGAGAACTGAAGGCAATTCATGGAAATGCCCGGTTTGCATACTATTTAGGTGTCGAGCCGACCGGAATCTACAGTGCGGTAAAACTGGATAATGGCACAAAAACTCTTGAGGAGATGAAAAAAGAACCATACCTTTATGTGGTAAGTTTTTCTGACTTCTCCATGGATAGCTTAAGCGGATATTTTGGCGGTGAAATTCGTCTCGCCTATCTTTTCGACGGTGAGAAAGTGACGCCGGTAACCGGAGGTTCTGTCAGCGGTAATCTCCTGGAATTACAGAAAGATATGGCATTTTCCACCGAGCGTTATAAAGATAAAGATTATGACGGACCATTTGCGGTCGAATTTCATGGGGTAGCGGTCGCAGGAAAATAAGGTTTTCATGATGGCGAACATGAGATGCAAGGTAAATAAAAGCAGAAAACAAAAAGGAACATTACATAAATGGAACCAAAAAAGTTTCCGTTTATGTAATGTTCTTTTTTGGTGGAGGCAGATAAAATGGAGAAGAAAAACAAATGAAGAGGAGAGAAAAACATGAAGAAAAATCTGAAAAACAAAATCAAAAAGATGGTTGCAGGAATGATGCTTGCCTGTTCACTGCTTACATTGTTTGGTGGAGTAAGCAGTGATGGGATTGCGACGTGTGTGGATATGGTAGAAGGAGTAATAACTAAAGGGTAATCAAAAAACTGGTCTGAAAGGCTTCTCTTAAAATAGCAGAATTAGCTGATAGTTCTAAAAGTTCATTAATGGAACAACTATAAGTTGCAAATTGCGTTGCAACATCCAAATTTGCACATTCTGCCATGCCTTGGCAATAGTAGAATAAAAAGGATGAGAAAGCATTCATTTTTGATTTTAACAGACATTTGTTTTCATGTGTAAGAACAGATGAGAGTTCCTGAAAACGTTTCTGATTATAGAAACTGCGGCTGAGCATATAGAGCGAAATAGGAAATATTGTCTGCTGAAATAAAATATCTAAATGGCTGATTTTATTATATTCTAATAATTTTTGCAATATTTGACTGCCAATATAAGGAGTATCTGTTAAAAGGTATTGGTAGGCAATATTGTTTAAAATTGTGAGTTCATTCCAGGTTAATCGATAATTATGTATATTTAAAATGTGAAAGTCTGGCAATGTGCAATATAAGGCTTCATATAACAGCGCTATGCGTTTCTGCGGTTTATTTTCCCATATGGCACAATGAAATAAATAAAATTGCCGGGAGAGGATGTCTGTCTGTTGCAATAAGTTTTCAAGCGAAACAAGTAAACTGTGCTGTTTAGGGTAATTACCCAATTGCAAGTGAATAAGCTTAAAGCGTAATTCATAGATTTTACTTTTACGCTCACTTCCCCAGAAGGTAAAACCACGTTCTGATATGCCAAGTCGTTGTAATAAAGCCTCTGTTAAAAAGACATCCGGTTGCAGGGAGTCGTTTTCAATTTTTGAAAGCTTGGATTTTGAACATAATCCCTGACATAATACAATCTGTGAAATACCCTGTTCGGTACGCAGTTCATGAATTAATCTGCCAATTGTTAAAATGTCAGGGGAGAAAAAGTCATAAGTACCATCTGTTAAAGCCAAGGTGTTTATGGCTTTTTTGATTGGAAAAACAATCAGAGGAATATCATTCATTTGTGCTAGGCAATCATCCAGTGAAAACAGATGTTTGCTTAAAACATAGTTTCTGTAAATGGTAGCATAACAGCTTTCAATCGAATGTGCAGCATAAAAAGCATTCTTAAAATAGGTGTAGGCTGTTTCAACTTCACCAGTATAATAATAACCAAGAGAAGTAAGAAAAGTTAATTCCAGTAAAGGCGAATCCTCGGAATTTTGCACCATTTTATGACGGTGAAGGTCTGCTATGGAAAGAGCCTTTTTGTAATCTTTCATTTCTAATAAATACTTTGTGTAGACAATCGCGTATTCTGCGTACAAATAATCTTTTTTCAGATAATCAATTTCAGCGTTTGCGAGATAGGAAGCAATCTGTGAACAGATGTTATAACAAAGATCGCTTTTTCCCAGATAAAGTAATTCCTGTGCAACGCCAATAAGCAGTTCGATTTCAACAATAGATAATAAAAGATGATGAAAATCCGAGTAGTCAATTTCAGGACGTGTTATATGGAGCGCGGAAGAAAAAAGGTCATAAAGGGCATGATGGTCTGCACAGCCAGAGCGCACCTGAATCTGACCATTTAAATAAAGATATTCCTGATAATAGAGTTTGTTATCTGCAAAGTTCCATTCTTCCAGCTTATTTAATTCATCATATGCCTGACTTAACTGCCAGGAACCCAGATAGAAGCGTGCACGATTGAGGGTATAGAAGCAGTCAAAGTCTGTTCTGCCTGCAAAGATCGGGTAAACTTCGCAGGGAGCACCCGCATGAGCCATAAGTGCCTGAAACGTGACAGGACTGACACCGGCGGAACCATTTTCGATTCTTGAAAGAGAGAGAACAGAACATACCCCTTCGGATAACTGTTCCTGCGTTAACCCTGCCTTAATCCGCGCTTCACGGATTGTTTTTCCTGCGTTTCTGACACCCATTTGTAATAACCTCTAATCAACGTATATTTTGAAATAAATTATATAGCGGGAAGAAGAAAAAGACAATGTATATCAATTAATTTGATATATACATAAATGGAAACTTTTTAGTTTCTGGTTACTTATATTACAAATTTGTGCGGAACTTGTATAATGAAAAAAGGCGAAAAGAAGAAAGGAATAAAAAGTGTTGTATGAAACAGGAAAGTAAGGTCGGCTATCGTGATATCCTGCGTCAGACCGAGTACATGAAAATTATGATAGCAGCGTTGATCAACCGGTTCGGGGATTCCATTGACGCAATTGCATCCACATGGATTGTCTATGAAATCACAGGAAATGCCGCATGGTCGGCTATCATTTATGGTGTGAATAGAATCCCATCTATTATCATTACGCCGTTAGCCGGAGCATGGGTAGAGGGGCAGAAAAAGAAAACAATTATGATTGTCACGGATTTGATACGTGCGGTCTGTGTTGCATTTGTGGCAACCGGGTATCTGTTCGGATTTTTACAGGCATGGATGCTGTTGGTTACAACTTTGACGATTTCTACGGTAGAGGCATTCCGGGGACCGGCAAGTGCTGCATTGACGCCAAAGGTGCTGGAAAAAGAATACTATGAATATGGAATATCGTTATCGACAACCTTGTCAAGTATGGTAGAATTAATCGGAACGGCTGTTGCAGCGGCAATTATAGCTGTAATTGGAACTTCTGGTGCAATTTACGTGGATATGACAACTTTTTTGCTGTCCGCACTGATCATTGTATTTGTAAATACAAAAGAGCAGGGGCTTGTCAAGCAGAAATTTGACCGTAAGGCATATGTGAAAGATCTGGCAGATGGATTTTCTTATGTGAAAAAAGATGCAATGATCCGCATTTTTTTACTTTTGGCGGTTTTTTTGAATGCAATTTTAGTTCCATTGAACAGTTTGCAGGCACCCCTTGCCGGTGATATATTGGGCGGTGGAGCGGAGATATTATCGATTCTTGGAATCTCCATAACCGTAGGTATGCTGCTTGGATCCGTCACTTATCCAATGGTACAGCGTATTATTCCGGGAAAAGGGCTTTGGATTGCGAGTGGTTTGGGGATTGCTTTGTTTTATATTATGCTCCCGGTGTGCAGACCGCTTTATACAAGCCAGATTTTGGTTTGTGCGTTTACCGCAGTATTTAGTTTTATTCTGGGATATACGGTGGCATTGGTAAATTCGCATTTGAGTGTGTTTGCAGTAAAAAGAATCCGCACAGACTACCTTGCCAGAATATCCGGCATTACAACCGCGGCAGGTGCAGCATCCATGCCTGTGGCATCGTTTCTGGTGAGTATCGTTGTTGCACATGTGGATACATCAACAATATTTATTGCTTCCGGTGTATTAGCACTGATTGTGACCGGTTGTATGTTTTTCTCTAAAACACTTGGTAAGGAGAACTGAGGGATTGTCTATTGCTCGAAAAATTCCGGGACAGTGCATCAAAGCATTATGAAAAAGGGCAGATAAATGCTAGTATATGGATAAGTGATTTAGAGGTGTATGCCAAATGAAATATTGGAGGAACATTCTATGTATTATATAGCATTAAATGTGTTACACAACATGAATTCAAGCAGAATAATGTTATACAGAGAAATGAAAAAGTACTTTGAAAACCAGAATATTAATTCAGATGATGAAGTTTTTGAATTAGGTCGAAAGTTAGGATTAGCTGATCATGTAATTAAGTATGAATATGACGGTTGTATGTACGCAAATTTTATAGTGCCTCAAAATGATGTTAAAAGACTTTCTGAAAAGGCAAAAGTAGATTTTAAATTGTATGATTCTGAATTGAAATATAAATTGTTTGAAATGCCTATTACATTTGATATATACCCAGAGTTTCTTGAGGCAAAAATGCATAGAGTAGATACTATTGACAGGGCATATGAAGAAAAACTTATGGAAGAAAAGTGGTCAAGAAATAAGACACTACAGCGTTATAAAAAGAAAATAAATTCTTTTTCAGAATTGGAAAATACTATCTATAAGCTGAATGAAGTTTTGGGTGGGCGGGATGAATATAATAAAAGTCTGGAAGAATTAATAGCGGTATATGGAACAAAAAGAAACAGTACAAAAGATTCAACAGCATGGATTAACTTTAGAGGATGTTATTGGTCTAAATCATTAAATAATTTTTGGAGAGTCTATTCGCATATATTTGATTATACGGATAAAGCGATAGAGTGGGGAGGAGAGCCACTTTCATTGCAGTATCTTTCGGAGCTTTGCAATAGGGAAGGAAAAGATTTGAAAGATTTTTTAGTGGCAGCAATGGAAGATGGGATGATTAGAAACATAGGAAAAGACAGGTTCTCCATCACTGGACATGCAGCTTCTATTAATAAATGCATCAGCAGTAAATATCATTTAAATAGATTGAGTGTCATCATTCGGAGAAAAGATAAGCAGCGTTTTATTTTGCTGATTGGAGAAAATAGTTTGTACTCGCAAAAAATCAAAGAGGTAATTAATTGTGATACAAATAGAGTAGAAAATTATTGGCGTTTATTTGAAGCTGATACATTAAGTGATGTTATTACAAAAATAATCGATATAATTGTTGCATTTGATATTTATGAGGATTTTTATTACTGGTCGTTAATTAGTATATAGATAATATACAAAATGAAAATTAATAACAAATATGATTCAGAACATATGGATAATCGCAATTTCATAATAAAATGACACAGATATTGACATAATATATATAAATATGGTACTCTCTTAAAAAGAGGTGAGAAAATGTTAAAAACTTATCTGATGGAAAATTATGGATATAATGAACCTATTTTTTTGAATGACTTGACAATTCAGGGATTGTCTGAAAATGCAGTTCGGCAGGCCGTGAAACGACTTGTTGCTAATGGTTTTTTGGAACGGTATGATAATGGAATCTATTATATTCCAAAGCGTGACGGATTACTTGGGAAGAGTTATCTTGATCCGTCGCTGGTTATTATGCGCAAATATATACAAAGTAAATCAGAGATTTATGGGTATGTCACAGGAGAATCATTTGCCAATCAGTTAGGATTAACAACGCAGATGCCAGCGGTGATTGAAGTGGTTACAAATCGTGAGGCGACGAATGGCCGTACTATAACAGTGGGAAGCGAAAGAGTTAGAATAAAAAAGGCTCCGATTATGGTTTCAGATTCGAATGCTGATCTTCTACAGTTACTTGACAGTATTGGGCAGGCAGAAAAGTACACGGAGCTGTCAATTCATGAGACAATAGATATATTGATTTCTTATGTGAGAAAGAAATGTTTTACGAAAGATCAGTTGTCGGAAGTGATTCCGGCATTAACTGGTGCAACGGCAAAGAAATTGATTGAATGGGGAATGATTTATGAATTTGCATCATGATAAAGAAGCATTTAAAGAATTAATAATCGGCGCCGCAAACGAATTGGCGATTCCGGGTAACATTATTGAAAAAGATTATTATGTTACGATTACTCTTAAATCATTATCAGATAAATTAGAAGATATGGTATTTAAGGGTGGTACATCTCTCACAAAGTGTTATCAGTTGTTAGATCGATTTTCGGAAGATATTGATTTATCTTATACTGCGGAATCAGGAGTACGGGGCGATTCCAGAAAAAGACAGTTAAAAAAGGCTGTGCTATCTACAATGAATGAAATTGATCTGGACATTACAAATCTTGATGAAACAAGAAGTCGAAGAAATTATAATTGTTATAGAGCCGCATATTCCTCTATGTATGGGCAGTCAGATATATTAAAGCCGGAATTGGTAGTAGAAACATATGTTGCATTACTTCCATTTCCAACAGCGAGACGAATGGTAGATAATTACATATATCGGTTTTTAAGAAAAATAAATCGTTTGGATTTGGCAGAAAAATATGATTTGTTGCCTTTTGAGATAACAACACAGACAATTGAGAGAACATTAGTGGATAAGATTTTTGTGATATGTGATTACTATATGCAGGGGAAAGCAGAACGTCATTCGAGACATTTGTATGATATTTTTAAGATTATGGAAAAGGTACAAATTACGGATGAATTGGCGGTATTAATCTCAGAAGTAAGAAAACAGCGTTCAACATTAGCAGTTTGTCCATCAGCAAAAGAAAATGTATGTGTGACGGATATTTTATATGAAATTATAGAAAAAGAGACTTATAAAAAAGATTATGAGGAAATAACATTAGGCTTGCTATTTGTGCCAGAAACCTACGATACAGTTATTCAAAGCATAAAAAAGATTGCAGATAGTGGAATCTGGAATTAGAATAAATGGCGGATTTTACACCGCCACTTTTTCTATTCAATCTTCACAAACTCCGGTTTCCTCTCCCAGAACACCGTAAAATACTCAAAGCCGGCATCTTTTAATATAGAAGGAACTTTTGCAAAATCAAATGCAACATGTTCCGGTTTGTGGGCGTCGGCACCGATCGTGATGATATCGCCGCCAAGTTCCCGGTAACGCCGGATGATCTCCTCAGTTGGATTTGGGTGGCCAAGACCGTACTTGAAGCCGCCGGTGTTCAGTTCGATCCCTTTTCCGAGGGAGACAAGTTTTCGTAAAATCTCATCGATCACATCCTGATATTCTCTCCAGTCATAATTTTCATTGGAGGTCGGACCGTAGCGGACAACGTAATCGAGGTGCCCGTATACGTCAAAATCCTGATAGCTCTCAATATTTTCAAGAATGGATTCAAAATATTCGCGGTAGGCGGCTTTTTCCTCACGTCCTTCGTAATAAGCTGCGTAGTATGGATCAAATCCATGCACAACATGCGAGGAACCTATGACAAAATCAAACGGATACCGCGATAAAATATCTGCGTGCAGTGCAGCCAGATGCGGCTGCAGACCAAGTTCAATGCCAAGGCGGATCGGAAGCCTTGTGGCATATTTTTCCTGATAGGCAAGCACGGAAGAAGTATAATTAGGCAGATCCAGAAGAAATATATTCGGTTCTTCCGGATAATCAATATCAAGATGATCCGTAAAGCAGATCCCGGCAAGTCCTTTTTTGATAGCAGAAGAGATCATTTCTTCCTGCGGGGCTTCACTGTCCCCGGAAAACTGGCTGTGCATGTGTGTGTCCCAGAGCCGGTAATGCGAAAATTTGGTTTCCATAAAATCTATATTCCTTTCCGTGAAAAAATTATTAGTAAAATTAATAATTAAAAATTTCTAAAAATACAGCGGCTAAGTTATAATAAAACGCCTGTATCATGCATTTATCTGATATCTAATATAACTTATTTTACAAGAAAATGGAATAGATTGTACGTGATTTTGTACAAAGTGAATGAAAAACATAGTCGAAAAATAAATATAGTGAAAAATTTAACAAACTCATGAAAAACACTTGAACTTTATACAGAAATTGGTTAAAATAAAGGAAGCTTGGGAACAATAGTTTTCCAAAAGTATATTTTATACAATTCTAGGAGGAATTTAAAATGGCAGTAAGAGTAGCAATTAATGGTTTCGGCCGTATCGGTCGTCTTGCTTTCAGACAGATGTTCGGAGCAGAAGGATATGAAGTAGTAGCAATCAACGATTTAACAAGCCCTAAAATGTTAGCACACTTGTTAAAATATGATTCTTCTCAGGGAAAATATGAGCACGCTGATGAAGTATCTTACACAGATGATTCTATCATCGTTTGCGGAAAAGAAATCAAAATCTACGCATTCCCAGATGCAAACAACTGCCCATGGGGTGAATTAAAAGTTGACGTTGTATTAGAGTGTTCTGGATTCTACACAAGCAAAGAGAAAGCTCAGGCTCATATCAATGCAGGTGCAAGAAAAGTTGTTATCTCCGCTCCAGCTGGTAACGATCTTCCAACAATCGTTTACAACACAAACCACAAGACATTAAAACCAGAAGATACAATTATTTCTGCAGCTTCTTGTACAACAAACTGCTTAGCACCTATGGCTGATGCATTAAACAAATATGCACCAATCCAGTCTGGTATCATGGTAACAATCCATGCTTACACAGGTGATCAGATGACTCTTGACGGACCACAGAGAAAAGGTGATTTAAGAAGATCTCGTGCAGCAGCAGTTAACATCGTTCCTAACAGCACAGGTGCTGCAAAAGCTATCGGATTAGTTATCCCAGAATTAAACGGAAAATTAATCGGATCTGCACAGCGTGTACCAACCCCAACAGGTTCTACAACAATCTTAACAGCAGTTGTTAAAAAAGCTGGTGTTACAAAAGAAGATATCAACGCAGCTATGAAAGCAGCAGCTAACGAGTCCTTCGGATACAACGAAGACGAAATCGTATCTTCTGATATCGTAGGAATGAGATTTGGTTCTTTATTCGATGCTACACAGACAATGGTTAACCAGGTATCTGATGATCAGTACGAAGTACAGGTTGTTTCTTGGTATGATAACGAGAACAGCTACACATCTCAGATGGTTCGTACAATCAAATACTTCTCTGAGTTAGCATAATCAGAACGTACAATCACTGCACGGTAGACTACTTTTTTAAGCGACAGGCTGCCAGAGTGCAGATAAGACTCAGCAAAGGGGTCCGGTCTTTTTGGACCGGGCTCCTTTTTGTGTAAACGATTATGATAGATAATTGCGAAACTCATAGATACAGTAGATTAAATTGTGAAAAATTGACAAAAGGTTGAGAAGACACTGGGGAGCCGCCGGTTCTTGCTTGGCAGACATAGCGTTTGCTGTGGCTGGCATGCTAGTACCGCTGCGAGCGACACGTAGCGAGAGCGTGTCTTCGAAACTTTTGTTAATTCTTCACAATCTTCATAATCTGAATTAGAGTTTCGCAATTATCTATAAAATATAAAAATAAAGGAGACTACTTAATATGTCATTAAATAAAAAATCCGTAGATGATATCAATGTAAAAGGACTTCGCGTACTTTGCAGATGTGACTTCAATGTACCATTAAAAGATGGAAAGATCACAGACGAGAACCGTCTTGTAGCAGCTCTTCCAACAATCAAAAAATTAATCGCTGACGGCGGAAAAGTAATTCTCTGCTCTCACCTTGGAAAAGTTAAAACAGAAGAAGACAAATTAACAAAAACACTCGCTCCTGTAGCAGTAAGACTTTCTGAGTTATTAGGACAGGAAGTAAAATTCGTTGCTGATCCGGAAGTAGTTGGACCAAACGCAAGAGCAGCAGTAGAAGCTATGAAAGACGGCGAAGTTATTTTACTTGAGAATACACGTTTCAGACCGGAAGAGACAAAGAACGGTGAAGCATTCTCCAAAGATCTTGCTTCTATCTGTGATGTATTCGTAAATGATGCATTCGGTACAGCTCACAGAGCACACTGCTCTAACGTTGGTGTTGCACAGTTAGTTGACACAGCAGTTGTTGGTTACTTAATGCAGAAAGAAATCGATTTCTTAGGAAATGCAGTTGAAAATCCGGTAAGACCTTTCGTTGCAATCCTTGGTGGCGCAAAAGTTGCTGATAAATTAAACGTTATCTCTAACTTACTTGAGAAATGTGATACTCTTATTATCGGTGGTGGTATGGCTTACACATTCTTAAAAGCAAAAGGATATGAGATCGGTTTATCTTTAGTAGATGACAGCAAGATTGATTACTGTAAAGAAATGATGGAGAAAGCTGAGAAACTTGGTAAAAAATTATTATTACCAGTTGACGCTGTAACGATCAAAGATTTCCCTAACCCAATCGACGCTCCTGTAGAAGTAGAAGTATATGATGCTGACAAAATGCCGGCTGACCGTGAGGGATGCGATATCGGACCTAAGACACAGGCTCTTTTTGCTGACGCTGTTAAGACAGCTAAAACAGTTGTTTGGAACGGACCTATGGGCGTATTTGAGAACCCAACACTTGCAGCAGGAACAATCGCTGTAGCAAAAGCTTTAGCTGACACAGATGCTACAACAATCATCGGTGGTGGTGATTCCGCAGCAGCAGTTAACCAGTTAGGTTTCGGTGACAAGATGACTCACATCTCTACAGGTGGTGGAGCTTCTCTTGAATTCTTAGAGGGTAAAGAATTACCAGGCGTTGCAGCTGCAAACGATAAGTAAGAGCAGCCATGACATAAATGCAGCTGCAAACGATAAATAGACGTGATTACAGCGGATTGAGAATAAGTAAGTAATCTTGTGCGCATGCTTGCATGCACATGATTGCTTACTTATTTGAAAGCGCAACGCGCGCCTGGAAACTCACAGAGTTTTCAGGCAATCCGCAAAATATAAGTACATGAAAGAAGGAATAATATAATGGCAAGAAAGAAAATCGTAGCCGGAAACTGGAAAATGAACATGACTCCAAGCCAGGCTGTAAAATTAGTAGAAGAGTTAAAACCACTTGTAGTAAGTGATGACGTAGAAGTTGTTTACTGTGTGCCTGCAATCGATATCGTTCCTGTTGTAGAAGCAGTAAAAGGAACCAACGTAGCAGTTGGAGCTGAGAATATGTACTTCGAAGAAAAAGGTGCATATACAGGAGAAATCTCCGCAGAGATGTTAGTAGATGCAGGCGTAAAATATGTTGTATTAGGACACTCTGAGAGACGTGATTACTTCAAAGAAGATGACGTTTTATTAAATAAAAAAGTATTAAAGGCTTTCGAAAAAGGACTTACACCAATCCTTTGCTGTGGCGAGACATTAGAGCAGAGAGAAATGGGAATCACTCTTGACTGGATCCGTTTACAGATCAAATCTGACTTAAAAGACGTGACAGCAGAGCAGGTTGCTTCCATGGTGATCGCATACGAGCCAATCTGGGCAATCGGTACAGGTAAAACAGCTACAACAGAGCAGGCTGAAGAAGTATGTAAAGCAATCCGTGAGTGCATCGCAGAAGTTTACGGAACAGATACAGCAGAGAAAGTTCGTATCCAGTACGGTGGATCTGTAAATGCAGGTAATGCAGCAGAATTATTTGCACAGCCAGACATCGATGGTGGTTTAGTTGGCGGAGCAAGCTTAAAAGCTGATTTCGGCAAGATCGTAAACTACAAATAAGGTGAATTCACAGAGAGTTTGTGCTAATTACCGGTAAAAAGTAATTTCACAGAGCAATATAAAACGGGTTTATAAATTCACTGAAAGACAGCACAGCCATCGGTTTTGAATCATTAAAGACAGAAATAATAAAACAGCTTACAAGCAATAAAGAGTTGTCGGATGAGGAGATTGCGGCAATTAAAAAAACATTGGAAGAAATGGCAGAACATAACAAAAAAGATCTTTCGGATTTTAAAAAATATTTAAAAGATGAAGTTGTTCATGGCATTCAGCAGACAATCAATGAAAATACACAGAATATCGAAAACAACACAAATGCTATTACACAGAATGCACAGGACATCCAGAACAGTGTTACATCTATTTCAAATCTGATCACATCATTTAATGGAATGCAGACAGATGTTTCAAATATCCAGGATCAGGTATTGGTACTTTACGACAAATTAAATAAAACATTCCCAGTCTGTCGGACTATAGAAGTCCGACAGACTGATTAGCATCCTTTCTTGGACGCCCTCTTGAGCGTTTGGTTTTTGACACTTCAGGTTCTTTTTTCTTGCGTCCCCGCTTCTTTGGTTCAGGCTTATGGACGGGTTCTGAAAGACCGAGTGCCTCGAGTTCTTCAAAAACAATCTGCAGTGTATGAACCCAGCAGCCATCATCTGTTTTTGGCTTCTGAGGTGCATTGGTCTTTCGCCATGCACTTGACAGATCATCCATCAGATCGCCGTAGCTCATCTTATTTAGGAGACCGGCTCTGGTGGCTTTACGGATAATCCGGCACGTCATTACTGTAGTGATGAAATTTACGAATTCTGACCCGATAACAGAGAAATCACCCTGGACATTTGTCTTGTCAAGGCAGTCATCACTTTTGTATCGGTTAAATACAAGTTCAAGCAGCCATCTGTCATCGTAACACTGGTATGCGGTTTTAGGATTAAGATCCTGATCACTCTCAAAAACGATCACGCCGAATAATGAAGACTTTTTGCTGTATTTCTCGGGTTCAAAGTTTTTTTTGTTTTCAGTCTTTGTCAGGTAATCAGCTTCTTCAATGGCTGCTTTTCTGGCATGGAAAGATGATAAGGGTAATCCGATGGACAAAGACAGTGTGGCACAGGACAAGATATTTTACGCAGACTGGATAGATGATATTGCCCCGGAACTTGATTTTACATCGACCAATAATGTTGCCGAGACACAGACGGTAGCAATGAACATGAGTGATAAAGGCTCCGGAATTACAGAGATTTATTTTGGATTGCAAAATCCGGAAGAAACAGAGGTGGTTTTCACACCGTGTACATCAGCTCAGAGTAATCAGACGGTTGTAGAGCCTGGAACGTATTATATGGCATGCAAAGATACATCCGGAAACATGACATGTATATCAGCAGATTTCTTTAAGATCACATTAGATTATGGAGATGCAACCTGTCCGGTACGTTACATCGTAGGACTGGAAGGAAACACCGTGACACTTCCAAATCCGGAAAAACTCGGATATACGTTTGAAGGATGGGAGCAGACAGAATAATGTCAGTAAAAGAAAAAAACAGAATATATGGATCACAATTATTATGTTTTTATTAACCACAGGGGAATTGATTGCGGATATAGTGGCAATGGCAGGTATTTATTGTTTAGGAACTTTCTTTCGTGAATTATTAAATTCAGATATCATGGCATATCTGATGATCCCGGTAGACGTATTGTTACTGATTTTAGGTATCTATATATTGCAGAGATTAAGAAAGATCATTTGGAGCTTATGCACAAAAAAATAATATTTCCTTTTTATTGAAGATGACAGGAGAATTGAAAATGGTTTATATTTTAAAAAATTTGAATTTAAGAAAGTTATGCATATCATTTACGATTTGTTTTATTTTTATCATAATCGGAATTACACATGTATTTGCAGATGAAAAACCTACGATTACACAGGTTGTTATGGACCAAGATGTAGGCGCACGGCTTAATGAAGGGGATTCTGTAAAAATGAGCGTCAAAGCAGACGGTGCAACTGCAGTGCATGCATGGATAACAAATAAAAATTCATATCATTATAGCTTTGATAATCCAGACGAGCGTAAGAAATATTCTCATTATGTTGATTTTGTATACAATAATGCAACAGGAGAGTATGAATACACATTTGTTAATGATGCAGATGCTGCATCAGGAAAATGGGTAATAGAAAAATTTGTCTTAAGTAATGCAGGAAAATCATATGATTGTTATTTCATACAGAACAATGGAACTTATAAAGACCTTGAGGATTTTTATGTAAATGTTTATAAGGGTGGAGTATTAGAAGATCTTGTATTTGTTCATTTTCAGGAATGGAATCCAATTTCGGGAGAATATGAGAACAAAACTACAAAATCTGTACAGAGAGGTACAGCAGCTGAAGATCTTGGGACATTATATCAGCCAGCCGATATAGACGGGTTAAATTTTATAAAATGGCATGGTGAAGATGGGCAAAAGATGAATGATGATCAGTTCAATTATGCATATCCTGAATACGATAAAAAGATCGTCAGGTTATATACATCAGATGAAAATGGAACGGAAAAATTATTGGACATAAAATATTCTATGCAGAATGATGAGATTGATTTATCTGAATATAACAATAATTTAAAAAATTATGATCTGAAATGGTATTACTTTGGCAGTGAATTTAATGTATTAAGAAACCCGGTTGAAATTAATGATATGTATACAGTAAACGAATATGCAAGTCAAATATTAGTTGCTGCTTTAACACAAAAAAACGAGGAACCAGGGCAGCCGAATACACCAGAAACACCACAGACTCCAGAAACACCACAGACTCCGGAAACGCCACAAAATCCAGAAACACCACAGACACCGGAAGAATCTAATACAACTGGACAAAATATATCGGGTAGACTGAATGAAAATTCAGTAAAAGAAGAAACAAATAATACAGTTAAAGATCAGAGTGTAAATGAAGAAATACAGGCAGAAGATACATTATCACCAAAGACCGGAGAAAGTCAACTGGGAAAAACAATGGCAGCAATGGTTATTGTAGGATGTATGGCAAGTGTAATTTACATAGTAAGAAAGCGTGAATTATATGAAAAATAGAAAATGGATATGTGGTTTATGTGCTTTATTTTTGCTGTTTTCTTCAACCTCTGTTCTGGCCGCATAGGTCACATTTGATGGAAACCACACTTACAAAGCAAATTTTAAAAAGAAACCATATCAGCTAAAAATAAGCGATTTACAGTACGACGGTGTAAATACTTATAACCAGATCAATGTTATTGATAATATGGGCGAGGATACACAAAAGACACAGGATTTTACAGAGGCACATCCGGGGAATACTTCTTTGCATGGTGAATATACAGTCAATGGAGCTTCCGGACTGGATGAATTATATGTAAAAGATAACGACCGGATTACAGTAGAGTTTAAGGCTGATGAAGATTATTTCCTGAAAGATGTTATATATAACGGAAAAAGCATGTTAGGCAGCTTGAAGGAAACATACGCTTCTGATGGAAGCAGTCAAGGAAGTGTATCTTTTAATATTAACAATACATCAGCGGTACAGACACTTGAGGTTCAGTTTTCTCCGGAATGGGCGTATTCAACCGCCCTGTCCGGTGGAAATATTGTTTTATCACGGTATGTAGGGAGAAATACAGTGGTAAACGTGCCTTTTTTATCAGAAATGGTAGAAAACCCGTTTCAAATAAGTTATAATTCTATCGGCGCAAGAAAGCGGATTCAATTTCGCGGATAGTAGCTATAGGAATAACAATGTTTTAATATTTTACGACGGAGAAATAGAATGTCTGAAAAGTGCAGAAAAATTATATATGCACTTGTAGTGACAGTATTTGCTGCTTTTTTATGGATGATTTGCTGTGAGAATGACCGGAAAGTGACCGATACAGTTATCGGGGAGACAACAGTACAGAGTATGCGTTCTGGGGAAAAGTCAGTTTCACTGGAACAGAGTGATATACCGAAAATAGAGATTGAGGATCTGACAGATGCATTTACTGTGATTTTACAGTATGCTCCGAAAGATATGCTTGCAGGCTGTACGGTGGATGAATCATTTTTGATGTGGTTTTATGCGCAGTATGGCAGGGATGCAGTGATACACATTGCATTTGATGTGCTGGATGGCGGGAATGACCCGGATGTCTGGTATGAGGAAACCGGAAATTCTATCCATGTGCTGTGGCTGCTATATTGCAGGGACAGTGGATTTGGACAGTATGAACTGGAAAACGTATATTGGATGCAGACAGCGGCTGCCTCGGAAATGGTATTTGGATTCGCCGGTGATATTAATTTCGCAGAGAACTGGTATACAACCGAGTATATGAAAGAACAGCCGGATGGGTTGCGGGATTGTTTTTCAGAAGACTTGCTTGCGCAGATGCAGGGCGTAGATGTGATGATCATGAATAATGAATTTACCTACGCAAATAAAAAAGGGGCAACATCAGTTTACGGCAAAGCTTACACATTTCGTGCCGACCCGCAGAAAGCAGAATTGTTGGAAATATTTGGAACCGACACAGTGACACTGGCGAATAATCATGTCTATGATTATGGGAAAAGAGGATTACTTTCCACGTTAGATGTATTGGATCAGGAGGGCATTCCTTATTCGGGCGCCGGAAGAAATCTCAAAGATGCATCGAAAATTATTTATTATGTGATGAATGGACGTAAAGTTGCCTTTGTATCGGCAACACAGATTGAGCGTTCCAAACAGTATACAAAGGCTGCAACCGAAACGGAACCGGGTGTTTTGAAAGCGTTACATCCGGAAAAATTTTTGAAAATAGTAGAGGAGGCAGCACAAAACAGCGACTATGTGATCGCAGAAGTGCACTGGGGAACAGAGGGGATGCTTTATCCGGATCAGTCACAGCGGCATCTGGCAGAACAGATCGCACAGGCAGGAGCAGATGTGATCATAGGAGGACATCCGCACCGGCTTCAGGGCGCTGCCTTTGTGGGTGATGTTCCAATTGCATATAGTCTTGGAAATTTCTGGTTTTCTACCGGAACATTGTATACAACATTGTCAAAAGTTACCATTACAGAGGATGGAACAGTAAAACTTTCTTTTATCCCTTGTATACAGCAGAATCTTACAACAAGGATTCTTACAGAACCGGAAGAACGATCAGATTTTTATGAATATCTGGCTTCTGTTTCCGCAGATATCGGAATTGATGCGGACGGGGTGGTTTATCATAAAAATGCGGATGATTATCCTGCAGGAGAGATTTTATATGACTCTGATACAAGCCGGACAGATATTATCGGTATGGCTGATAATGAGGGAGACGCGATTGATATTGTCGGTAACCTGAGAGAAGACCGGTAATTTAATTTTGGAATAGTGACTGCAGATTCTAAATCTATGGTTTCCTATAGATAAATGAGATATGTGTCGTACAGGCACCTCAAAGTTTAAGAAGAAGAGAGGATAAGAACATGAGTAAAAAACCTACTGTATTAATGATTTTAGATGGATACGGTTTAAATGACAGAACAGACGGAAACGCTGTTGCACAGGCAAAAACACCTGTCATGGATCAGTTAATGAAAGAATATCCGTTTGTAAAAGGAAATGCCAGCGGTCTCGCTGTAGGTCTTCCGGATGGACAGATGGGTAACTCTGAAGTTGGACATATGAACATGGGCGCAGGAAGAATTGTATATCAGGAGCTCACAAGAATTACAAAAGAGATCAATGATGGCGATTTCTTTAAAAATCAGGCATTATTAGACGGAATGGAGAACGTGAAGAAAAATAATTCTGATCTTCATTTATACGGACTTCTTTCTGATGGTGGTGTTCACAGCCATATCACACATGTTTATGGTTTATTAGAGCTTGCTAAGAGAGAAGGAATCAAGAATGTTTATGTACACTGCTTCTTAGACGGACGTGATACAGCACCTACTTCCGGAAAAGGATTTATCGAGGCACTGGAAGCAAAGATGGCAGAGCTTGGTGTTGGTAAGATTGCTTCTATCTCTGGACGTTACTATGCTATGGATCGTGATAACAGATGGGATCGTGTAGAAAAAGCATACAATGTTCTCACAAAAGGAGAGGGCGAACAGGCAGAGAGTGCAGTTGCAGCAATGGATGCTTCCTACGCAAAAGATGTGACAGATGAGTTCTTCGTTCCAACAGCCATCACAGAGAATGGAAAACCGGTTGCTACGATCAAAGATAAGGACACAGTTATTTTCTTCAATTTCCGTCCGGACCGTGCACGTGAGCTCACAAGAGCATTCTGCATGGATGAGTTTGATGGTTTCGAGAGAGGCGCAAGAAAGAATGTTGCTTATATCTGCTTCACAGAATATGACGCAACCATTCCAAACAAAGAAGTTGCATTCAAGAAAGTAGAACTGAAAAATACATTTGGCGAATATCTTGCAGCACACGGTATGAAACAGGCAAGAATCGCAGAGACAGAGAAATATGCACATGTAACATTCTTCTTTAACGGTGGTGTAGAAGAACCAAACGAAGGAGAGGACAGAATTTTAGTAAAATCTCCAAAGGTTGCAACTTATGATTTGCAGCCAGAGATGAGCGCACCGGAAGTTTGTGACAAGTTATGTGCAGCGATCCGTTCTGAAAAATATGATGTGATCGTCATTAACTTTGCAAACCCGGATATGGTCGGTCATACAGGAATCTTAGAAGCTGCCATCAAAGCAGTTGAGACGGTAGATACCTGTGTTGGAAAAGCAGTCGATGCAATCAAAGAAGTAAACGGACAGTTATTCATCTGCGCTGACCACGGTAATGCAGAGCAGTTAGTTGATTATGAGACAGGAGCACCATTTACTGCTCATACAACTAATCCAGTACCGTTCATTTTAGTAAATGCTGATCCATCTTATAAATTGAGAGAGAACGGATGCTTAGCTGATATCATTCCTACACTCATTGAATTAATGGGTATGGAGCAGCCGGCTGAGATGACTGGAAAATCTTTATTGGTGAAATAACACCCAGAGTTTAAAGGACGCAGTGTTGCAGATTTTGTGGTGCTTTCTCAGGCGGGTGAAGGGCAGCTATAAGCGTCCTTTCACAAGTCGTGATTTTATATGTAATGAAAAAGAAAAACGGTATAAACGAAATATTATGTTTATACCGTTTTTCTTTCATTTACGTTACGAATGACTTGTGAGAGGACGCTCATACATGCCCGGTCAACGTCATGAGCCGCACCACAAAAACTGCAATTAACGTTATGGAACTCCTGGTTATAGAATGAATTACTGCTATAAACTGGAAGCTAACAACATCTTTTCAAGACTATAATACCGCCATCATCAGCAATCATAAAATAATCGCCATTATAACTAAATCCGCAAATATAAAGACCATAACTTTCAAAAATTTTTGTTTTCTTATTTTGATTGGAAATAAAAGTTACAGTTCTAATATATTCCGTTGTTTCTTGTATAATAATCTGTTCTCCTTGATTTGTTACCTCTGGAAATTTTCCTCCGTACTGTCCTGCTATTAAGATTGCTTCACTCGGTAACTTATCACAAAATGCAATAAGTTCTTCTTCATCATAATCAACTATACAATTTTCAAGCTTTCCATTATCACAATCTAAAATAGTAGTTTTTTGTGAAGAAATAATAATCAGTTTATTAGGATTTTCTTTAGAGAAGCCTGCCCATTCAAACCCTCCAACAGAAAAACTTGTTACAAATTTCCAATCATCAATATTTTTACAAGCGTTGATACTTTCATCAAAAGTCATTAACATAAAATATCATGCCCTTTCTGCCTAATTGAAGTTATCGACACCACCATGTTGAAACATCGCAGGTTGTTTCGTAGTCAATCATGTGGTTTTGAATGTTCCATATCCAAAAAACAAATATGTCAATAAATTCCCTGTCTCTGTCAAACAAACGAAGTATATAATTGCCATTATCCACTTCAATATTATAAAAAGAGAAGTGGTCCTCTGAATAATCCACCAGATTTTTTACATCTTCATTCGGGTTCGGAAAACTTACTGCTAATGTATAATCTTTTCCAGTTAGGCCGTATGTAAATAATCTTTCATCACTATCTCTAAATTCAAGTTCTACCGATGTATTTATATAGTAATTTCTTTTTATTTCAAGATTTTTTGTATATATTCTAAGCGTTTTACCTTCACACATTGAAGAAGGAACTATTTTTTCTTTCCGACTATCGTTATCTATGTATACGCGCGGAGTTTTTTCAGGCGATTCCATAATATCGAAAATAACTGCATTACCTTCTTCGTCTGAAACTGAAAAATCACAATAAGGTGTGGGTAATAATGTAACATTCTTTTCAAGAGTATTTAAATCCAATATAATTTCCCCTTCAATATCAATTTTCTACTTTGCTCATCCGGTCTGCAAACTTGAATTTTCAAATTAGTCTTTGCAAATAACCTTTGAACCTTCACCATCAATTACAATTC
>OGGF01000066.1_pt1 | contig 80471 bp, 93 predicted proteins | sample 1571211 | NCBI WGS metagenome assembly OGGF01 (sample SAMEA2582020, study PRJEB24529) | metagenome | biome: Human gut stool | place: China | collected 2011 | reverse complement strand
CAGTATCTGAAAGTTTTTCATGAAAAGAAAGTAATGTATCAAGTGAAATATCAAGTAGTCTCGCAATTGGTGCCAGCAATTCAATATCCGGCTTGGAATTACTATTTTCCCATTTGTTTACAGCCGGTGTTGTCACGCCTAATCTGTTTGCCATCTCCTCCTGCGTCATGCCAGCTTCTTTTCTATATTTTTTTATAACAACGCCTATATCCATTTGCTTCATCTCCTATAAAATTCAAAAGCTTTTGTATACTCAACATATCAGATTCATATAGATTGCACAATTGAACAGTGTTTAATTTTTATTCAATTTAATTAACCATCAGGAAATGTTGCATGATTAATCTGCTGTTTTGGCTGCTTTGATACTTCTTAAGTTGACGGCTAGATACGCATTAGAGATGTCTCCATCGAAATATTCTTCTACAATCTCCATATCCTGAAATTCAGCATATTTCCTAAGCTTGTCTTTCTGTGCATCCAAGCTGTAACCGTCAACCTAAATTGCTGTTGATACACGAGTATATATGTAGCATTTTGTTTTCTTTTTCAATACATTCACTCCCCTCTATTGTGGTAAAATCAAAGTTGGATTTTTCAACAGCGTGGCAATCACCGGAGCATATTTAGATACTCCATAGTCTTCAACAATACTGGTTATTCTAGCCCCTGCATCCTTTGATGAAGCCCCACATAAGAAAACCCTTTCATCAGCAGTTCCATAATCCAACACTATAAATCGATCATGAAATATACCACCTGTCTTTTTCATTGACAAATTTACTGTTGGGTACTCCTTGCAGAAATCTGTAAATTCTATGTTGTGAAGTTTATTATTTCCAACATTATCACTGAATAAAATAATAGCTACTCCGGCCGGAGAATTCTTAAGGTGTACCAGCGTCCTTAAGCCAATATAATTGTCAACGACATATATTGACGACTTTGCCTGCTTATAAATGGTCTCATATACCTCATCTGCACTACTAAATTTCGCGTTAAACATGAGCCACTTTTCATCATCATCTGAAACAAAGCTGTTCATCATATCAGCCAACTCAGATTTTGTCACAACATCCTTCAAGCCTTCTGCAACATCTGAAATCTGCTTTTCAAGAGATATCATATCTGAGTTGATTTTGTTAATTTCTATTCTGTTGTTAGCAGTTTCCATGCTTAACTGAAGTATTTCCCGCTGACCTATTAAATCACGATTTTCTAATATGTAATCTTTCATTTTCTTAAAGGTTCTTATTGATGCCTTGCTCTGCTTAACAGCCAACGGTCCTTTCAAAACAGTCATCAGCATATATAATCCTTGCTCTGTAAATACATGAGGATTATATCTGCTCTTACTGTTAAGATTTGCGGTCAAAAAATTTGACCGCAAATTTTCTACCTCGTCATCCGTAAGTTCAAACATAAAATCTTCATCAAATTTCTCAATATTATTTTTTACTTGTTGATTAAATGCTTTTGTAGTATAACCATAAATTTCAGAAAGATCGGCATCTAAGATTACTCTTTGTCCTCGAATTTCATAAATTCTTTCTTTCAAATATTCTTCTGTAATATCAATCACAGCAAATTCTTCTTTCTTTTTATCTTCTGCCATAGAACTCCTCCATCCATTTGCGGTCAAAAAAATCGTCCGCAATTCTCATATGACCATTTTACTGACGTCAGTAAAATGGTCTATTCCTCATTTTTCTTCATTTTGTCATAATACGCTTTATACCTATAGATTGTCCTCTCACTGACATTGTTCCGCTTCGCAATTTCTACCATCGTCATGCCGCTCTCATACCCAACAACAAAATCATTATAAATTGCCATCCACTTGGCATTATGTTTCTGACGACCGCTTAACTTACGATTTCTGTAATACTCCAATTCCTCCCGAAGTTCTACATTCTCTTTTTCCAACTCCTCAATTCTTTTTAATGCCTCTTCAAGTGTTACAGTTTTCTCCATTACCCTGTCCTCCGTTCATGTCATTTTCGTTTTGTCTATATTATAAATATCTATGTTGCTTTAGTCAATCCGATTATGTCATGTTGCATCATTTTTTACAATAGCTTTCATACAATCGAAATACCGCTGACCGATTAGATTGCGATTCCGTCTATGTCCTGATATGACTTCATATCCATCTCTACTTTGAATAGATGTTTTTTGATGTCAAAAAAGACCGCTTACTTTCAATTTTTTTGAAAATAAACGGTCTTTCTTGTTCTTTTATTCTGTTGAATGATAAAACACTACTTTTCCTTTGATGTTTTTCTGTCGCTCTGGTCAGACAAAAAAGCTTCTCAGAGTGTCCGCTGTAGTCCCACCACAGTCTCAACATGCGTAGTATGCGCAAACTGATCCACAGCCCGCACGTGCTTCAATTCATATCCGCCTTCCGCCAGCACCTTAAGATCTCTTGCCAGTGTCGCAGAATCACAGCTCACGTAAACAATACGTTCCGGCTTCATCAGAAGCATTGTCTCTAAACATTTCTCATCGCAGCCTTTTCTCGGAGGATCGACCACGATCACATCCGAGTGCAGCATATCTGTCATTTCATTTTTATGCTCCGCATAAAATCCCGGCAGCACTTCCTCTGCTTTTCCAACAAAAAACTCGGTATTGGAAAATCCATTCCGCTTTGCATTGTCTTTTGCATCGGCAATCGCCTGTGGTACGATCTCCACTCCATACACATGTCCGGCTTTTCCTGCGAGAAACAGGGAAATCGTTCCGATTCCACAGTACAGATCCCAGACAGATTCTTTTCCGGTCAGATCTGCATACTCTAATGCGATGCTGTAAAGCTTCTCAGTCTGCTCCGGATTCACCTGATAAAAAGACTGCGGTGAAATATGGTACGAAATTGCTTTTCCGGTCCGTTCAAAATCAGTGCAGTCCCGCAGATGAATATAATCGGTGATATAGGACTGTCCCCAGATCGTCTCTGTCCGTTCTCCGAGGATCACATTTGTTTTATTCTGGTTCATGTTAATGGAAATACTTGTCATCCCGGAAATACTCTGCAATTTTTCAACAAGCACATTCTGTGCCGGAAGTTTTTTCCCATTAATCACGAGGCATACCATGATCTCTTTTGTTGTAAAACCATAACGAATCAAAACGTGCCGTACAAGACCTTTTCCGCTCACCTCATCATATGGTTCAACATGACATTCTCTCATATAGGAAAGAACCGCGTCTAAAATGTCCCGATTCTCGGTAACGCCAAGCATACAGTCCTTCACCGGAATGATGCTGTGTGTACGCGACGCATAAAAACCGGCAATGATATTTCCATCTTTATCTTTTCCGATTGGAAACTGTGCCTTATTGCGGTAACGGTAAGGATTCTCCATGCCAACGATCGGCTCCATCACAGAATCCACAAAGTCTGCATTAAATCCGCCGAGACGGATCAGATTGTTTTTTACCTTGTTCTCCTTGAACTCTAACTGCTTTGCATAATCCATCGCCTGAATCTGGCAGCCACCGCAGCGTCTGTGCAGTTCACATTTTGGCTCCGTGCGGAAGCCGGACGGCTTTACGATCTGCTCCACTCTCGCATAACCATAATTCTTTTTCAGCTTGGTAATACGCGCCTCGATCTCATCCCCGATCACGGCATCCTTGACGAAAAAAGTCATGCCATCTATCTTTCCAATGCCCTCTCCGTCAATTCCCATATCCTCAATCTTCAATGTAATAATATCGTTTTTATTCATTCTTCTTTCCTATTTCAGACTGGATCTCCGGATATTGCTGTCGAGCAGACGGTTGAATCCCTGCCACTCCACATTATTCTCCGGTACATTTGTAAAAATTTCACGAATCGTCTCCATCTTCGCATCCACATTATCAGCAAAACTGAGTGCCAGCGCCTCTGCAAGTGCCGGCTTCTTCGGCGAACCATATTCCAGCTCTCCGTGATGTGCGAGAATACAATGCTTTAATTCGTTTGCCATGCGAACCGGGAAACCTTCGATTGTGCGGATACGCTCTCCGACCATCTCTGCCCCGATCATAATATGACCTAACAGCTGTCCTTCGTCTGTGTAATCATTTTCCGGGAAAACAGATAATTCTTCCAATTTTCCGATGTCATGGAAAATCGCCGCAGTCACGATCAGATCGCGGTTTAACATAGGATAATAAGCTGCAAAATAGTCACAGTGCTTTGCCACACTGAGCGTATGCTCTAACAATCCACCCACAAAACCATGATGAACGGTTTTCGCTGCGGAGTGGAATTTGAAACGTTTCTCAAAATCCGCATCCTCTAAGAAAAAGCTGCTCAGTAATTTCTTATAATAAGGGTTCTCCACGGAACGGATAATTCCACACAACTCCTCATACATCTGATCGATGTCTTTCTCACTTACCGGAAGGTAATCTTTTGGATCATATTCCCCTTCCTGCACTTTTCTCACACGCTTAATGGAAAGCTGCAGATTTCCCTGAAAGCTTGTGATATCTCCCATGACTGCAACATAATCAAGCGAATCAAAATCGTCAATTCCAACAGAACCCGGATCCCAGATTTTTGCATCCAGAATTCCCGTTTTGTCCTGTAAAATAACATTTTCATAAGGTTTTCCTGCTTTTGTCAGCGCAGACTGCTTTGTCTTGCACAGGTAAATCTCATTAATACGCTCGCCTTCGCGAAGGCTCTCAATATATTTCATAACTAATATTTCCTCCAAAACTTGTATTTCTTTTGTATTAAAAATCCAGTAACCATTCAGCATCTTATGCACAAACTATGAAAACTGCCTTGACTCTGAATTGATGCATAATCTGTTTTTGTTTACTGTAAAACACTTACTGTCACAGGGCACTTGATCTCTGTATAGCCGTCTTTTCCCTGCCTCTGGATCGTGACGTCCACCACGTCTCCCGGTGTGAGGGAAAGCACTTTCGTCTGGTATCCGTCCACTGAAATGACCGCATCACCGTCGATTTCCGTGATCACATCGCCACTCTGCAATCCTGCTGCCATTGCCGGCGAATCCATTTTTACATCCTTGATATAAACACCTTTCGGAATGTCATTTTCCTTTGCAATGGTATTCGTAACCGTAGTAACTTCCAGACCAATATACGGAATGTCTTTGTTATTAGACAGCATCTCAATGACTGGTTTCAATTCAGAGATTGAGATCGCAGTCAGTGTATTCTGGTCCCCTTCACTGCTGTATCCCTGTGTGACAAGACCTATCACCTCGCCATTTAAGTTGATCAGCGCACCGCTTCCGTTCCTGCTTCCCACAATATCGGTTGTAAAAATATCGTAGTTCGCATCGATCGTGGAAATGGAATAGGAAGACGACGTAATATTTCCCGTTAAAATAGAATAATTCGTTCCAAGCGGACTTCCAACTGCCAGTGCAAGCGTTCCCTGCGTGATCGCCAGCGAATTGCCAAGTACTGCAACCGAGATCAGGTTCATCGTATCACTGTCAATCTCGCTAACCGGCACACTGAGCACCGTAATTCCGGTGTTTCCGTCATATTTTTTTATAGAAGCTTCCACGGAAGTATCATTGACAAAGGTGACATAAACAGAAGATGCTCCTGCGATCACCTTGCGCTCTGTCAGGATCAGAAGCTCCTGTCCGCTGTCTGCAATAATAATTCCGGAACCCTGTCCCTTGCTCTCATAGGCATTATTGAACCAGTCCGTGTTGCTCTTAACCCCGGTCACTGCCACGATAAACTTATTCGCCTGTTTTCCGATCGCATACATCTCATTCTGTAGCGCCTGAAAATCAGAAAGTGTCAACTGTTCATACACGATCTGTGCCTCGGAATCCGGTTCCTCTGTCTCGGTTTCCGTTCCCGGCTCCTCCGTCTCAGTTTCCTGCTCCGGCTCATCTTTTGGAATCGTGATCGTCGGATCTTCCTGTGGATGAAGCAGTTCCTCCATTTTAGACTGCGACAGTACGAATGTGACACTTGCTGTCAGCCCGAACACAACCGCTAAGATCACGACAAAGCATACATGATAAAACAGCTTCTTTTTGTTCACTGGTTTTTCTTTTATTTTCTCGCTGATAAATTCATATTTATCCTGTTTGTTTTCCTGCATGATATTCCTTTCCAGACAGCCACATCGCCCTGTCTTTAAATGCAATCAAGCTTATTTCCGTTTCTTCGCTCCATACATGAAAAATCATACCAATCTATATTATAAATTGAAACACATACGCTTGCAATACTTTCTTTTTTCCGCAATTTCAAGCAAAATGCCAAGGTACTGCCTGAACAGCAACTTTTTCTTTTCATAAGTTTCACTTTGGTCTATAATAAAAATTGATCAGCTAGAATGACGTTGGAGTAATTTTGTATTATGAATGAAAAAGTTTTAAAAACCTTAGAATATAATAAAATATTGAACCAGTTGTCGGAATACGCATGCAGTCCGGAAGCAAAAAAACGGTGTCTGTCCCTGCGTCCGATCACTGACAAAGCACAGATTGAGCAGTTGCAGCTACAGACCAAAGACGCATTAAGCCGTCTGTTCCGCTGCGGAAACCTCTCCTTTTCCGGAGTGCACAGTGTCAACGATTCACTGAAACGTTTAGAGATCGGTGCTTCCTTAAGCGCCACTGAACTTCTCTCGATCTGCTCTCTGTTAGAGGCAGCCAAGCGTGTGAAAGCCTTTTCCCGCTCGGAAAAAGAGGACGTACCGGACGATTCACTGACCGGATTTTTCACAGAGATCGAACCGTTAACGCCTCTCTACGACGAGATCAGGCGCTGCATCTTAGCAGAGGATGAGATCGCTGATGATGCCAGCAGCACACTCCGCTCGATCCGCCGCTCCATGCGTGGCATGAATGATAAGATCCGCGCACAGATGAACAATATGATCAACAACAGCACCACCAGAAGCTATCTGCAGGACGCTGTGATCACAATGCGCGACGGACGCTACTGTCTCCCGGTCAAAGCCGAGGCAAAATCGCAGATCCCCGGCATGGTGCATGACCAGTCTTCCTCCGGTTCCACCCTTTTCATTGAGCCAATGGCAGTCGTGAACCTGAATAATGAATACAAGGAACTTTTATTAAAGGAAAAAGACGAGATTGAAAAAATCCTTGAAAATCTGAGCAGTCTGACCGCTAATTTTTCTGAGCAGATTGCCACAGATTATACGATTCTCGCAGAACTTGATTTTATTTTTGCAAAGGCAGCTTATGCTCAGACCTACAACGGTGTCGCGCCGACTTTTAATAATGAAGGCTATCTTCATATTAAAAAAGGACGGCATCCGCTGTTAGATAAGAAAAAAGTGGTTCCGATCGATGTCATGCTCGGCAAAGATTTCAAGCTTTTGATTGTAACCGGTCCAAACACCGGTGGTAAAACTGTCTCTTTAAAGACCGTGGGACTTCTTACTTTAATGGGACAGTCCGGACTTCATATTCCGGCTTCCGAGCGTTCTGAACTTGGTATTTTTGAGGAAGTGTTTGCCGATATCGGAGATGAGCAGAGCATTGAGCAGAGTTTAAGTACTTTCTCCTCCCATATGACGAATATTATTCATATTTTAAAGAAAGTAAACGACCGTTCGCTCGTTCTCTTTGACGAGCTTTGTGCCGGAACCGACCCGACGGAAGGTGCCGCCCTTGCGATCTCCATTTTATCCAAGCTGCACTTATATGGCGCGCGCACCATGGCAACCACTCACTACAGTGAATTGAAAGTATTTGCTCTTTCCACCCCGGGCGTGGAAAATGCCTGCTGTGAATTTAATGTTGAAACTTTAAGCCCGACTTACCGGCTTTTAATCGGTATTCCGGGAAAAAGTAATGCCTTTGCGATCTCGGAAAAACTTGGTCTTGGCAAAGACCTCATCGAAGATGCCAAAACCCGCATCAGTGAAAATGATGAAAACTTCGAAGATCTCCTTGCCGATCTCGAAAAAAGCCGTGTGACCATCGAAAAAGAACAGGCTGAGATCAACCGCTACAAACAGGAAATCCTGTCCTTAAAAGAGCGTCTGGAGCAAAAGCAGGAAAAATTAGATGCAAGCCGCGACAAAATACTGCGCGACGCAAACGAAGAAGCGTTCCGCATCTTAAAAGAAGCCAAAGACGTGGCAGACGAGACAATCCGTAACTTTAACAAATACGGCAATGCAAACGCTCCAATGAGCGAGATGGAAAAAGAGCGTACCAAACTTCGTGACAAGATGAATGCGAGCCAGAAAAAGCTTGCCGACCAGAAGAAAAATGCTGTTCCAAACCACAAAGTCCCGAAAAAACTTCAGATTGGCGACACTGTAAAAGTGATCAGCATGAATTTAAAAGGAACCGTGCACACACTTCCGAATGCGAAAGGCGACCTTTACGTCCAGATGGGAATTTTACGCTCTCTGGTCAATATCAATGACCTGATCCTGATCGACGAGGATTCCCCGATGATGTCCGGTGCCAAAGCAAACAAAACCGGAGCCGGAAAAATCCGCATGAGCAAATCCGCTACGATCTCACCGGAGATCAACCTCATTGGAAAAACAACAGATGAAGCGATCGCTTTACTGGATAAATATCTCGATGACGCTTATCTTTCCCATTTAGGCTCCGTGCGCATTGTGCACGGAAAAGGAACAGGGGCTTTAAGAAATGCAGTACATGCTTATCTGAAACGCCAGAAACATGTAAAATCCTATCACCTTGGCGAATATGGCGAGGGTGATGCCGGAGTAACCATTGCAGAGTTTTAAACTATTCAGAGCCAAGGCAATTTTCATAATTTGCGAATCATGCTTGCATGAATGAGCACAATTTTGAAAATTTCTTTGGCGAAGTAACCAAATGAGCAAAAGGAAAGCATCGAAGATGCGATTTTGCGAATGTGGTGCTGAATAGTTATATAAAATTTCAAATAACAAGGAGGATCTATGGCAGCGAAACAGAAAATTTTAATTGTAGATGATGATAATAATATTGCAGAACTGATTTCCCTTTATCTCACAAAGGAATGTTTTGATACAAAGATTGTAAATGACGGAGAGGAAGCGCTCATCGCTTTTGAGCAGTATAATCCAAACCTTATCTTATTAGATCTGATGCTTCCCGGCATTGACGGCTATCAGGTATGCCGCGAGGTGCGGGCAAAAGCAAATGTACCGATCATTATGCTCTCCGCAAAAGGTGAAATTTTTGACAAAGTATTAGGGCTTGAACTTGGCGCAGACGACTATATGATGAAGCCTTTTGATTCCAAGGAACTCGTTGCCCGCGTCAAGGCTGTTTTAAGACGTTACCAGCCGGTAAAGACCGAGGAGGCGATCCCGGATCTGAAATGTGTCAAATACGAAGACCTGGTCATCAATCTCTCGAACTACTCTGTCATTTATATGGGGCAGGCAGTGGATATGCCGCCGAAGGAACTGGAACTTTTGTATTTCCTTGCTTCCTCCCCAAATCAGGTCTTCACCAGAGAACAATTATTAGACCACATCTGGGGCTATGAATACATCGGTGACACGAGAACCGTGGATGTGCATGTAAAACGTCTCCGCGAAAAAATAAAAGACCATGCAAACTGGAGCCTTGCTACGGTATGGGGAATTGGTTACAAATTTGAGGTCAGAGATTAAATGAAACGTACATTATACCTAAAACTTTTAGGTGGTTATCTGCTTTTTGGTCTCCTTGGTTTTCTCATCATTGCGACCTTCACATACCACCTTACTTTCCAGCACCTGGAAAAAAAAGAAGCGCAGAATCTGTATCGCGAATCTGCGCTGATCTCATCCAGTTATGCGCAGAATTATTTCAGCAACACGACAACGCTCGATGAGATCAATGAACAGCTCTGTGCGCTCGACACCTATCTGAATGCGGATATCTGGATTGTAGACACGCATGGAAATATTCTGATCAATACTGATTCCACGGAAAATACGGACGAAGCCATTCCCGGTTTTAATATGACCGACTTTGGCAACCGCTACTATCGCGTCGGAACTTTTTATGACTATTTTCAGGAAAATGTATTGAGTGTTTTTTCCCCGATCACGGTGAACTACAAAGTGCGCGGCTATGTTATCATCCACAAACCGGAATCCTACATTACCGCTTCCGCGAACAGCCTGTCTGCAATCGCCTATACCACACTGGCACTTATTTTTGCAGCGGCATTTGTTGTGCTGGCGCTTTTTACATATGTAGTTTATATTCCAATCCGTAAGATCACGCATGCGGCTGACGAATATTCCAAGGGAAACTTCGACGCCAAGATTGATGTGCACTCCAATGATGAGATCGGTTATCTTGCCGCCTCTTTAAATTACATGGCAAATGAGTTGAACACCTTAGAGGATGACCAGCGAAAGTTTATTTCCAATGTCTCCCACGACTTCCGTTCTCCGCTCACGTCGATCAAGGGCTACGTGGAAGCCATGTTAGACGGCACGATCCCGGTTGAAATGCAGGAAAAATATTTAAATATTATTCTCTTTGAGACAGAACGTTTAAATAAACTGACCAAGAGCCTTTTAGAGTTAAACAAATTTGGTTCTCACGGGGTAATGTTGGATGTGACAGACTTTGATATCAACCAGACGATCAAGACAACACTTCTGACTTTTGAGGGAATCTGTGCTAACAAGCACATCCGTTTCGACCTGATTCTTTCCGGTGAGCAGTTGTTTGTCACTGCTGATTTCAGCAAAATCCAGCAGGTACTTTACAATCTGATCGATAATGCGATCAAGTTCAGTCATCAGGATTCTGTGATCACGATTGAGACAACCGAGAAAAATGAGAAAGTCTTTGTTTCGGTCAAAGACACCGGAATCGGTATTCCAAAAGACAGTCTGAAAAAGATCTGGGAAAGATTTTACAAAACCGACCTCTCCCGCGGAAAAGATAAACGCGGCACCGGTCTTGGTCTTTCCATTGTTAAAGAAATTATTCAGGCACATGGTGAAAATATCAATTGTATCAGCACCGAGGGTGTCGGTACGGAATTTATTTTCACCCTGCCGATCGCCAAAGATAAAGAATAAAAGCGCAAAGCGGAAGCTGTGTTTTAAAGTAGCTTCCGCTTTTCTGAAAATATCCACAATGATTCTATACACTTCTCATCCTACTTGTTTCTCTAACTTCCGCAGCAGTGTCACAATCGGAACAATCAATATTCCACAGAAGAAATTGCTGACGCCGTGCACAAAATCCCACGGCAATCCTGCAATAATCCAGGCGATCATCCCCTTAAAACTCAGTCCAAAAAGAATTGCCTGCGCCGGGGCATAGAGTGTTCCAAACAAAAATCCGTGACATGCGTTTACGACCATGTACACAATTGGCTGGATCTTCCTCGGAATTTTTTGTGGGAGCAGCATGGTCACGCCCCACAGAATCGTCCAGAGATACAGATATGGAATCCACCATGTAGCAAATCCCGCAAACAACCCATTCAATAATATATACGTGTAAATCGGGTACAGCGCCTTTTTCCGATAAACAAGTGTAAAAGAAATCGTAAAAACTCCAAGTAAATGTACATTCGGCAGTAATTCCATAAATACTTTTGATGCATACATCAAAGCACCCAGCATACCGAATATTGCCACTTCCCTCGTTTTCAGTTTCATTATTTTTCTACCTTAAACTCGTAGGTATCGCCTTCGTTCACTGGAGTGGAATCCACACCTGTGCTTGCATACTCTCCATTTACGTAAAATGCCCAGTAAGTTCCATCTGTATCATAATCTGCGGTGATGCCGTTTACTGTCTTTACATAAAGACCATATTCGCTGTCATCGCCTTCGATCAGATTCAGCTCTAACAAAGCGTCGCCGACTGTTTCTTTATCTGTGCTGACCACAAAGTTTGTCTCGTTTCCATCTGCATCCACCACGATAAAAGTAAATTTGACACTGCCTTCGCCTAATATGATCTCCTGCGCCATAGCAGCATCCACACTCTCTGTCTCTGCAACCGCTTCTGTCTCTACAGTTGACTCAGTATTAACGATTGCTGTCTCTGTATTTTTCTGAGTATCTGCTGTATTCTCTGTCTTGCTGCCACATCCAACTACAGTAAATGCCATAGCCACAGTAAGCATCATGCAAAGAAGCATGGATTTGATTTTTTTGCCTGTTAATTTCATTTTGGTTTTCTCCCTTTTTTCATTTTAATACACAATCACAAAACCCTAACCTAAGCTATACAAATTGTGAAAAATTATATTTACTTTTTTATGAGTTTTGCAATTACTTATAAAAGCAACAGGCTATATGTTAGCATATATCTTTTTTGTTGGCAATGCATTTATTTTATAGCCGTTCACATATTACCCAGCACCGTTTTTTGTAAAATGCAATTCCATATGCAAGAATATCTTCTCTTCCGTCATTGCGAAGTTCCTCGTCATATCTGCGGTCTTTGATCTGTCTCAGTGCTGTTTCACACATTTTTTCCATGCCGTCTAATGACGCAGAATATTTAACTTCTATCACAATTCCTGCATCCGGATTTTCGGGTTCGATAAAAATATCACAAAAACCGTCCCCTGATTCTTTGTTTGACTTTATCAGCCACTCCGGTTCACTTCTTAATAACTCGATCAGTAAACCATGATAAAAGTTTTCTTTATACTCATCACGGGCTTTTGTATCCAAAATACTGATTGATTTATCCAAAATCGCTGTCATACGCTTCTGGATTTCCTCTGCATTGCCCTCTAAAAAAGCCTTGCAAAATTCCTGCACAGGTTTTGCGTCCTTCATAACAGTCTGCTTAAACCACTCTTGTATCTGGATAATAAAGACTTCACGAATCTCGCGATTCGGAATCACAAGCCTGTATGCACCGTTAACTGCTCCGCCTGTCCTTGTCAGATAACCTGTGGTAAACAATACACTCCATAAATTATCAATGCTGTTATCAATTTCATCATAAGTCAGATCGAGCCGGATATTTTTTTCGATTGCTTCTCCGGCAATCAACTGTTCAATCTCATCTCTCGTCGTTTTATCTGCTTTATCCACAAAACGTTTTACCAGATCATTGCTGCTTGTATTAATCCAGAATGCATCTGGTCTGGCGTTTGGATCTGCCACCAGTTTTTTCACATAGTTCATAACATCCCACGGACAGTAGATCTCCGTATCTCCAAAGCGGTATCCGTCATACCACTCCTTGATATCCGAATCATGTTCCATCAACTGATAGTCTTCTAACAGCTTGTGTACTTCATCCTCTGTAAATCCAAACTGTTCATCATGCTCTACGTCGACGATCGAGTTAATTTCAAAATTATTCAATCCTGTAAATATGCTCTCTTTGGATACTCTGAGACATCCTGTTAACACCGCAAACTGTAAGAACTCATTCGTTTTTAAAGCCTGCCCGAAAAAACCACGGAGCAGGGAAACCATTTCCTGATAATAACCGTTCTGAAAAGCTTTATCCAGAGGAACATCATATTCATCGATCAGAATGACTGTTTTTTGCCCATAATGCCTGTATAAAAGCTGGGACAAAGTCTGCAGACTGAATGTTAATTCGCTTCCATTCATAGTATATCTGCCACCATTTAAGGAAACCAGTGACTGATATTTCTTTTTTTCATTCTCCGATAATTTTTCACTGTTCCTAAGAAATGAAAAACGCTCTGCTTCATTTCCGATCAATTGCCGGAAATTGTCCTTTGCATCTTCAAAGGTCAGTCCGTCAACACCTTTCAGGGAAAGAAAAACAACCGGATATTTTCCCATATATTCCTCACACAGTTTTTCGTTCTGTGATATATACAGTCCATCAAAAAGTGTACTATCCGAACCGACTTCAAAGAAGTTCTTCAGCATGCTCATATTGAGTGTTTTTCCAAAGCGACGTGGTCTTGTAAAAAGATTCACTTCTCCCCAATTCTGCAAAAGCTGCTGAATAAGTCCTGTTTTATCAATATAATAAAAGCCTGCTTCCCGCAATTTTTTAAAATCATCAATTCCTACCGGTAATTTTAAAGTGTTCCCCATAGAATCCTCCAATGAAAGAAATCCGCTATACTATGTTTCTTAGTATAGCGGATATATTTTGAAAACACAACCAACCTTGTTATCTGACTATCTACTTTTTATATCGTGATTTCATCACTCAATAATTTCGCCGTTCGTCAAATACAAATAAATTTGTATTTTCCTCTCTTTCGCTCATTATATCATAAGTTCCACTCTGCTCTCTATTGCTATCCCTGATTTTTCAATTCTTTCTTTTTCCTGCTCATACTCTCCCGGCAGCATGCGCCACGCAAGCCCGCAGCCCGCAGAAATCTCCTGTGGTAACGGAATCAGTCTGCCCGCAATCCCCTGCGCATGGCAGTAATCTTCCATTGCCATTGCGGCTGTTGTCGTGTGAAAAGTAAGTATCTGGTAATTTTGTTTTGTGCGCATATCGTCGTCACCTCCGCTACAAACCAAGCACATTAGCCAGTTTTTCGCAATTTTCATCTGCTGCGAAAATATTCACACCGTCTAAATCCGTACTCCGGTTCGAAAAAGCCGGGAATAGAAATCCGGCTTCTGGTATTCCTGCTTCATATTCGCCTGCAAGCGGGCAGACTGCCACCACCAGAAAACGATACACTTCTTCCGACTCCCATTGGCTCTCTTTATCAGCGCCTTTTATTGGAACATCATAATTTCCACAAAAAACCTCAATTGCATAAGACTTATCCACAGAATAACGTTCTCCGATATATTCATACAGTGAATATAAAAGTGCATCATTTTTGAGTTCACAGTCTCTTAACGCCGTCAAAAGGTGCCATATACTTCCCGGTTTCTTCTGTTTACTTTCAATTCTGTAGTTTTTCAACTGTTCATTTGTTTTTGCATAAGGAACCGTCTTGGCAATTGCAAGCTGCTTTTCCTTGTCTGCCGGAGAAAGTTTCAAAAAGTGTGTATTAAAGGAACCGTCAATGAACCCTTCTTCATCCATATAGGCACCTGCTACACGGTTAAAGCAATTTCTCGCGACCGTCATTCTTCTGGTCAGTTCCAGCATGTCTTCTCTGTCGATGTGCATGATGTTTCTCCATTTATATCTTAAAATCTGCAGCCAATTATGACGCAATTATTTTTCACTTACCGGGTCAGTATCGTGTTTTTCCAAAATCTCCTGCCACGCCCCAAGCAGCCTCCCCATCTGGAACGCCGCATTCGCCGGACTTGTGGAGGGAAGTTTTCGGATGTCCCTGCCAGTGACCGGATAGGTATACTTTTTATACAGGTCATATGCTTTCGCACCATTGGCATAGATTGTCCTGATTGGCACATGGTCAAGGATCATGGACAGCTCTGCCGGCACAACATTTTTGATGGAACTGTCAGAAGAACCTGCAATGTCACACTCTGCGATCACATCCCAGAGTGCAATATGATGTTTTAACAGCAAAGCCTTTTTCTCCGGGATTCCCTCCGGCACAGGCTCTTCAAAAAGTGCCGCAATGACCTTCCAGAAACGGTTCTGCGGATGTCCATAATAAAAATTCTGCTCTCTTGACTTCACGGAAGGAAGCGTTCCGAGGATCAATATCTCTGCATTTTCATCAAAAATAGGATCAAATTCATGTTTTACATGTGTTAATTCCTGATTTTGCTGTCTCATGTCAAATTCCTACAATTCTATAATATAAAAGGTATTTTTGCCAGCCTCTTTTGCCCGGTACATTGCCTCATCCGCTTTTTGGATCAGGTTTACATAATCCAATATTTTTCCTTTTGTGCTCACAATGCCGATACTGCAAGGCACTGGCATTTGTTCCTTTGTCTTTGAACTTGTATACTTCTCATTCAACTGTTTTAAAATACGTGAAACAATATCTTCGATCTCGCTTCTGCTCATATCCCCAGCATAGCCAAACACAAATTCGTCACCGCCATTTCTTCCGACGAATCCTTTTAATTCCCTCTGCAAAACACCCACCACAAACTGAATGACTGCGTCTCCCTCCTGATGACCGAAGTTCGTGTTATAATCCCGGAAATCATCAATATCGAGAAAACCGAGTGTAACCTGTTCTCCGCTTTCTGCCGCCTGCTGCACCATAGAAAGCAGGCTCTGCTCAATCGCTTTTTTATTCTTGATCCCGGTGAGCGGATCAAGCTCTGCAAGTTCTCTCAAATGGTGCTGCCTCTGTTTTTCCTGTATATCCTCGCCCTCAATATAGGCCAGCAGCTCATTGATCCCTGCGGAAAGTTTTCCGATCTCATCCTTAGTTTCAACCGGTATGCGCAGTGAATAGTCCTGCTCTGTCTTGATCCGGGTAAATGTATCCAGAATTTTCTCGATTGGTGCAAGCAGCCTCTTTGTCATTATGTTCTGTGTGATCAGAACCCCGAATGTGACAAACGCAACTGCAAATGCCATCAGAAAACTGTAATTATTCGCACTCTTTTTCTGAGCGCTGAGATTCTCTGTGATACGCACACCCCAGTCCGTGCATTCCACATTTGAATAGTATGTAATATAGGACATTCCCTGATAATGATAACGCACTTCCCCCTGCGGATTCTCCTCATGATCGATTGCGTCCCACGCCTTCTGGAAATCCTCCCGGTCCTTCTGGCTGCTCGTAAATCCTGAGAGACTCTCTTTCTGCGTTGTAGTTCCCGCCGTAATGATCGCATAATTTCCATCCAGAAGATAAAATGTTCCCTCTGCGAGCGAGTCCATATTCAGACGCAGCTGGTCAAAATATGCGGTATCCAGTTCTTCCGCAATATAGCCAATCAGATTGTCATTAAAAAAGACACCAATATACGCCGGAACGATTTTTTTCAGTCCATCGTCTGTCTCCCTCTCATAGCAATCTCCTATAATGAAGTCTCCGGTATGAAAACACTCATCCACGTATTTCATCTCACTGATCTCGCTGATGTCATAATTTTCACTCGAACCTACAATATGGAAATTTTTATCAAGAATAGACACACTCGCCACGTATGTTCCGTATTTCTTGCGCTCCTTTAAGACATTGTTCACATACTCCTGATCCACCGGATTGTCACTCTCCCCCAGACTGTACCGGATCGCATCCTGTGTCAGCGAATAGTTCGCCACCATCTCCATCTCTTCCCGCCTGTCCCCACAGAACTTCCGGATATTCATAATCTGGTTTTGGCTGACTGCTTTCAGATTCTTTTCCGCCATCTCATCGATTGTCTGATTAGTCTCATATATGGAAAACAACCCGAAAACCAACACTGGCACTAAAGTAAAAAATAACAATAATGTTAAAATACTATTCTTTATCTTCATCGTTTCTGCACTTCTCCAAGTTTCGTTCTATCATTTCATCCTAATGAACGCCCGTTTTTTCAAATATGAATATATTTTATCACAAAAATACTTTTTCACATACAATAAAATATAAGTTCCGCAAACATTTTATTGCCCAAAAAAAGAACAGTCCTCACATTTTTTATGTTAAGACTGTTCTTACTGTCCACGTTCAACTTTTATGAAACTTCGCACCGGTCAAATTTCAGAACGACTTTAAATAAATCTCCATCCACGACAAGATGCATTTTTCCATGCATAAGTTCCATCAGACTTCCTGCGATCGACAAGCCCAGACCATTTCCTTCTGTGTTTCTGGAACTGTCACCACGGACAAACCGCTCCATCAGCTCCTCGCTGGAAATGTTCAGCGGATATCTGGATGTGTTGCGGAATGTAATCTGCACTTTTTCTCCGGTCTGCTCTAAATTGATATAAACTCTTGTCTTTGGCTGTGCGTATTTGCAAATGTTGTTCATCAGATTATCAATGACACGCCAGAAATGTCTGCCATCCGCCATAATATAGATCGGTTCTTCCGGCTTTTTGATCTGAAGATCTAATTCGTTCTTCTCCGTTTTCTCCTTAAATTCCCCTACTGTCTGTACCAGAAAAACACCTGCCTCCAGTTTTTCCAGATTCACGGAAAGGCTTCCGCTTGATGCTTTGGACGCTTCTATTAAATCTTCAATTAACTTTTTCAGGCGTGCAGACTGACGTTCCAAAACCTCCAGATATTCCTTTGCATTTTCATTTGGAATTTCTTCTTTTTCCAGCAGATCCACGTAGTTAATGATCGAGGTAAGCGGTGTCTTGATGTCATGCGAGACATTGGTGATCAGTTCTGTCTTGAAACGCTCGCTTTTCATTTTCTCGTTTACCGCTTTGGAAACGCCCTCATTGATGCGGTTTAAATCTGCCGCATGCTCTTTGAGTGCCGGAAGCATATGCTCCGTATTAATCTGATAATCCAGATCGCCCTCTGCGATATGTTTTCCGCCTTCCTGAAGTCTCTTCATCTGAATTAAGATTTCTCCGCCCGCAAACAGAATCACGGCTTTCTCTGCAAACCAGACGATCATGATTTTAGAATAATCCACACCAAACACAACAAAGATCAGAACTTCCAAAAAATTTACGCCAAGAAAAATCACAAGCCCTTTCCACAGGATGGACTTATTCTCTCCCGCTTTATTCCAGCCACGATAAAATGAACGAACCACTTTATAGATGAGTGTATTTCTCCACCATTTTCCAAGCTTGATGCGCACTGCAAAATCCAGAAGATACCCTAGTGCCAGCCATCCGCCACACAGAAGCAGAAAAAGCATTGCCGCCGCATAAAAAACATAGTTGTCAGGACTTCCGGCATTGCCAAGCAGTGAAATGCCCACTGCCAGACTTGATTCTGCTGCTAAAAATATGACAGTAAGCAGATCGGCCGGTACTTTGCAAAGAAAACCTCCCTGCACCTGTTTTTGATCTTTTTTATGCCCTGCTGCACTTACCAGATAAACAAAGCTTGCCACAAACACAATCAGGCTGAGTGCGAGGATCACATATACACTGTATTTCATATGATCCGCCAGATTCACAATCTCATTGATCTGGACAAAATAATCGCTGCCCCAGACCCCGACACCCTCTTTTTTCATAAGACTATCCGCATCCGGAATCACAGATAGTACATAGTAATCGGTTCCTGCATCACTGCCCTGAACAGTGGAAAGGAAATCTGCCTCGGTGGAATCATAATCGGTACGGTTTTTTATCATATCATCCGGCAGCCCTCCGACATAGGAAAGCTCTACCGGCTGCGATGTAACCGTTGTCGGTGCACTCACGACTGTCTCTGACACTGTGACCTGCTCTGTCTGCTGTTCCTGCGTATATGGATAACGCATCTCTGCCGTCCAGTCTGATGTTCCATAAGAATAGGTGGTCGCAGTCAGCTTCCAAAACGTCAACGGTGCATTTTCCAGAATATTTTTTACATTGCGCAGATCATTTTCATCTGCACCCTTTGCATTCTGGATGGTAATACAAAGTACCGCCTGACCGTCACCTTCTGACATCCCCTGCTGCAGTGCCTCATACTCTTTATCTGCCGTATTGTATACATACGCATAGTCTGTCGTCTCTCCGGTACTGTCATCCACCAGTGTCACTTTCACTTCTGACACCGGGAAATACCATATTTCAGCTGCAGTTTCTCCTTCTTCTGAAATCTGTGCAGCTGACACATCTGACACCTGATAATAAAAAATACCGCTATCTGTATCATACACATATTCATTGATATATTTATTTCTGTACTCTCTGGTACTGTACGCAATGTAATACCCGCCAAGCACAGAGTTATCCACATAAATCGATGTGTCAGCATTCATATTACACTGAAAAAGATGAAGATTGTCGAGACTTACTTTCTCATCAAAATTCGACTGCACATAGGTGCTCTGCTGATTCAGATCCAGTTTTTCCAATTCCTCGTAATTGGACGCTTCCACCACTCCATACCGGAAGTTGGTATCCTTAAAATAGGTTTCATTTTCCGTGTTATTCAGATTCAGCAGCACTCTCGCAGAGTACTTTCCGGCGATCCGTTCAAACTGCTCCTCCCGGATGTCTTCTACACTTCTTGTATAAAACCCAAGTTCACTGATGGCATATGCCCCGGCTGTGCCTGCCAACAGCATCAGTGCTGACACTGTGATCAAAATCCACGCAATCAATTTTACAATGCCTGATTGTTTCCACTTATCCATACCTTCTGTCCCTGCCTTTACATGTTTTTGATGTGCAAGTCTTGTATTTTACGCTGTATTCACTTACACTTCCATTTTATAGCCTCTTCCCCAGACAACTTTTAAGTGTCTCGGTTCCGCTGGATTGTACTCCACTTTTTCCCTCAGGTGTCTGATATGTACCGCAACCGTATTCTCATTCCGAAACGGATTATCGTTCCACACTTTCTCATAGATTTCATTTGGTGAAAAAACCTGTCCCGGATGCTGCATCAGAAGTTTTAAAATATCATACTCGGTTCTTGTCAGCTGCACTTTATCCCCATCAAGTGTCACTTCCTTCGTGACATCATTCAGTTCGATCCCGCCGATCACGATCGTGTCCGGTCTGACCGTGCCGCCTCCCAGTTTCATGTAACGCCTGAGCTGGGATTTTACGCGCGCCTGCAGTTCCACCGTATTAAACGGTTTTGTCACATAATCATCTGCTCCCACGGTAAGTCCGAGCACCTTATCGGTGTCCTCGCTTTTGGCGGTGAGCAAAATCACCGGAACATTGCTGACTTCACGGATTTTCAACATTGCTGTGATGCCATCCATCTCCGGCATCATAATGTCCATAAGAACAAGATGAATATCTTCATTCTTTAAAATTTCCAACGCCTCTCTGCCGTTGTAAGCCTCAAAAACCTGATAGCCGTCTGCCATCAGATATATTTTCAATGCGGAAACAATATCTTTTTCATCATCACATACTAATATACGGTACATTTTCTTCTCCTCCGGATTCGAATGTTCTCAGTGCGTAACTGACTCATTCCCTTTATGATCATGTACTTATTGTAAAGGATTCTTTATGAACTTCCAATGAGGTAAAACATTAAGATTTGATGAAGTTCTTTCGCTTTTTTCCTCTCTTCCATGCATTGGAAGCATTGCCAATCGCCTCCTATTGTCTATTTGTTACAAACTTGTTACAATTCATTTGTCCTTAAGAAATATGTTTGTAACATTCAAGCATTGGTTCCCGGCTTCTCCCCGAAGTTGAATACCGGTTTGGAACTGTCTGAAGGACAAACGATAACCATTTATGTGTTATCAAAAAAATAAAAATAAGGAGGTCGTCACTATGTGTTTTACAACTAATTGCGCTGAATTATTTAATCTGATCTGCAAATATTTTAAATTTGGTTGCTAATTCTATTTCAGATTTTCAGCTATATCATGATTTATATAATGGGATATTAAAAATATTCTCTATTGTATAAAAAACAGGCAGCCCCGATGTTCGTAATGAACATTGGGGCTGCCTGTTTTGCTAATCTCTATTTATTTCATTTGTTTCTGGTTTTATCAGCAGTATTCCTTGATATATTCTGCAAAATATGGAAGCGCAAGTGAAACATATCCCTGTCGATTATTCAATATTCCTCTTTTTATCAAACGATCCCTGTACATTGAATAACTGCCTGCTTTTTCACCCATAAGCTTCAGCACTTCATCCCGCTTATACTCTTCCTTTTCTGTCAGCAATCCTGCCAGAAATCGATCCATTTCCGTCATCTCTTCCCATATTTTTTCATAGGAATATGCAAATAATTCTGACTTTAACTTTGAAAGGATATCTTCCAGTGTCTCATTCTCTTTTTTCTTAAAACACAGCACTCCTAATTCCTGAAAAGCATAGGCATATCCCTTTGTAATCTTCGCCAGCTCTCTTGCCTGACTGACATCAATGTTTAATTTGCTCCTGTACATCTCCGTCATTCTTATCATATTCAGAGGTTCTGTCTTCACTGTCGTCGCTCTTCTGAAAAAGGTAAGGTTTTTGACGTTGCAAAGTTCCTGAATATTTTCATATAAACCAGTGCATACAAAATAAACCGGATAACCCGCACGAAGCCATCTTCCATATTCTGATGCAAACTTTACCATTTCTTCTGATTTTGAAACTTCATCAATACCTATTAATATCTTTTTTCCCTTCTTCTGGACATTCTGTATCATTTCTTCAACCTCTACACCAATGTCAAAGAAATGATTACTCTTGTCCGCTGTAGATCCTATTCCACCGCCAGATCCCAGCACGGTTGCTGAAATATTGATTCCAGTTGTTTTTTTCTCTTCTGAACCGAAACCGGCTTTGACTAACATTGCCGCTATCTGTTCGAGGATATCCCTTGTTGGATTCACATCAAAAACAAGCCAGTTTATATACCTGTTTTCATTATTCTTCAATTCTTCTTCCACCTTCGCAAGTATCACTGTTTTCCCGGAACCTCTGACGCCTGTTATTTTATATACCGACTCTGATGGATTTTCATATACAAAATTTTCTAATATCTCTTCTGTTTTTTCTGTGTGTATATAGGTATATTCCGGAGTTTTGCTAAATGTTGTTGTAAATGGATTCTGCATAAGTCACCTCACAATATTTTTTGCCGTTTATAGTTCTTTATACTTTTTGTAACATTTTATAGTTTTTTATACTTTTTCTATTGTTTTATACTTTTTTATAGGTTTTTATACTTTTGTATTTATTTTATACCTTTTTATACTTTTTAGCAATAATTTCTTTTATATAAAAAAAGAAGATACCAGCATATCAAATGCCAATATCTTCCAAAATTTTCATTTTCTTTACTCTGCCTCCCGCAGCCGTTCCACAATACTCTGTCTGCTTCCCGCCTGATAAAGTACCGCAGGGATCAGGCAGCCGAGCACTGCAAACACCGGAAGCATCGCAATAACCGGAAGGATTGTGAAATGATAAGTGCAAAACCAGAACATCTTCTCCATCATGTCTCCTGATAATGGCCCGCAGACCAAAGACAGAAGAAACGCCACCACCACAGAACCGGCAGTGTAAAACAGCCCTTCCTGCACAAGCATCTGCTTTAACTGGCGGTTTGTCATTCCAACCGACTGTAACACTGCAAACTCTCTTTTTCTTGCAAGGATTCCGGTCATGATCGCATTGAAGAAATTTAAAATGCCGACCAGTCCGATGATCGCACACAAGACACCTCCCAGAAGGAAAAACATTTTCTGAAACTGTTCAAATTCACTTCGGATAGAAGCTTTGCTCTCATACATCAGAACAGAAGTATCTCCTGCAGTAAGCTCCGCAAGATAACGCTCCGCTGCATTTTCCGCTTCCATATCCGGAGTATCAAACAGATAGAATTTCCGGATCAGCTCTGCACCGCAGTCCTCCTTCATCCGTTCTGCCGGAAGGATCGTGTCATATCCTAATCCGCTATAGCGGAATGTCATGGCATATGGAACTTTCACAAGTGCACACACGGTATAGTCCACTTCCCTTGGTTCTTCCTCACGGATCTCCATATACTCCTCCGGCGTCGTCGCAGGATCAGCAGGTTCACCTGTCCTGGTATCGATCCAATACATATTCTGGTAAACCATGGTGAGCGTATCCCCAATTTTGGGATAGCGTTCTATATTTTCCACATTGCCATAATCATCTGTCTGGACACAGATCGCAATTGCATGTGTATTCTCATCAAACAAAGGCTCCAGTTCTCCATCCAATACCGTCACTTTTTCAAAGAGTGTCTCATCCAGACCTTCCAGTATTGTTGGAGTCTTTATTTCACTGCCCCTTTTTTCATAATACTTCAGTTCTTCTTCCAGCTTTTCTTCGCCAAGATACGGTACTGCCATTTTCTTATATTGCTCTGTATCCATCCATACCATTGTGGTCATATCTGTCATATAGCCGCTGCCGCTGACCGTCTCACTCGTATTTTCCTGAATTTCTGCAATAGTTTCTTCTGAAATATATTCATCTGCATCATTGTAGCGGAAATAATCTGTGCTGCTCACGATAAAATCGGTGCAGGTTTGTTGTGAAATATATTTTTCCGTATCAAAGCCACCTACAAAAGAACAGAGTACATTCAAAAGTGTCACCGAAAGTGCCAGGGATATCACAACAAGAACTGTTTTCTTTTTGTTTCTTCCCAGATTGGCAAATGCCATCTGATAAACCTTTGCCCCATGTGAGTTACGACGCTTTTTCTTCACACTGACACACTCTGTATATTTTGTTGCTTCCACCGGAGAAACTTTTGCTGCCATTTTTCCGGGCTTTGTACAGGAGAGGAAAACAGTGATCACTGCAAAGATTGCAGAGCCGGCAAAAATTACCGGGGAACTGCTGATCGTTACATGTGTTCCCACAACTGTTGTGCCCTTTAAAACAATAGGTGTCAGCCATGCCCCGATTCCATATCCCAGAAGAAGTCCGGCCGGAATGCCAACCACACACAAAAGGAATGCCTGCTGTCTGATCATTCGTTTTAACTGCCGCGGCGTTGTTCCGATTGTCTTAAGCAGCCCGTAAAACCGGATGTCTCCGGTAACTGAAATCTGAAAAATATTATAAATAATCAGATATCCGGTAAAAATCACAAGAAGCAGAAATGCTGCAATCGCAGCAAGAAGTTCCGGATCCATCCCTGCATTTAGCTGTGAAGCAGTAAGACCCCAGTTGACTCCGATACGGGCACTGTTCTCCTGATCTCTCGTATTCCAGTCATATCCTAAGTCTGTGTCGATTTTCTGCATCTGTTGTTCAATATTTAATTTTGAAGGCAGCATGACATTCAGGTCTGTCCGGAAAGCTTTCTCTCCTGATGCCATCCACTTTTCTTCCACTGACTTCACGTAATCTTTTGATACATTGATATAATGAACCGGCATCAGATCATCATATTCCCAGTATCCTGACAGAATAAACGTATCTGTTTCCTGAAATCCCCCATTCGTTTTATCTCCAGCCTGATACTCTATCGTCACCTTTGCTCCCAGCTCCGGTGTCACCCCGAGCAGCTTTAATGCAACCGTGTCCATTGCGATCTCATTGCTCTTCTCAGGTTCTCTTCCTGTCGTTGGTGTCGCATAGCTCCATTTTGTACAGTTTTTATCCATGTAACTGACTTCTGCCGGAACTTTTCCAAAAACACCTATGGTGCAAAATCCACATACGGTGCGTTCTCCGGCTTCCCTGATTCCCGGATGTGCTGATATTTTTTCCACCTGTTCCTCACTCAGTTCTTTGAACGTTCCGTCCGCATAGCCGCCTGCCTGTCTGAAATTATAAGTTTCATAACTCGCATTCAACGACATAAGAATCGTAAAAAGTGATGTAAATAATAACGTGGTAAGAGCAATCGCAAAGATTGCGATAACATTTCTTTTTCTGGTCGCCCACAGCGATTTATAGCTTAGTCTGCGTATGCATTTCTGATTTTTTACTTTCATAATTTTTCTCCGTTTCCTATTCGAATCTGTCCTGTACCTGTCAGTGTCTTTTACTTTATAATACGTCCGTCCTCAATTCGAATAATACGGTCTGCCAGCTGCGCGATCTCCTCATTGTGTGTGATCATCACAATAGTCTGTGCGAATTTCCGGCTGGTCACTTTCAAAAGGCTTAACACATCCTGACTGGTCTTTCCATCCAGATTTCCGGTCGGCTCATCCGCCAATATGATCGCCGGTGCTGCCGCTAATGCCCTTGCGATCGCCACCCTCTGCTGCTGTCCGCCGGAGAGCTGCCCCGGAAGTGCATCCAGTCTCTGCTGCAGTCCAAGTGTCTCTGTAATGCTATCGATAAATTTCCGGTCTATCTTTCCACCGTCCAGTTCAATCGGCAGCACGATATTTTCATAGACATTCAAGACCGGAACCAGATTATACGCCTGAAATACAAACCCGATCTTTCTTCTCCTGAAAATCGTAAGTTCCTCATCCTTCAATGCAAAAATATCTTTTCCATCCACAAACACTTTTCCCTCTGTCGGTCGGTCAAGTCCGCCTAACATATGTAAAAGGGTTGATTTTCCACTTCCGCTTGTGCCGACAATTGCCACAAACTCGCCCTTCTCCACCGTAAGGTTCACACCATCCAGTGCATGTACGGCTGTCTCTCCGCTTCCGTATATTTTCCTTAAACCACATGCTTTTAAAATATCCATATATCCTCCTTTGTTTTGCGAAGCAAAATCCAATTTTACGAAGTAAAATTTGCTCTTCTGGTGAGGAGAGGATTTAGCCTCCAAAAAAAATCTGTATATAACATTTTTTGTTACATACAGATTATCACACAGTATTCTTTCCAGACTCTTTCCACGGCAAATGAAATTCTTACAGTATTGAAAGAATTCCATTTACTATTTTAAAACATATTTCAGCGATTCCGGTATAGTTGATGTATTTTTTTTAAAATTATTTTTAGGCAGATAAATGGAAAACTTACTTCCCTGTCCATATACGGAGGTCACTTTGATATATCCACCCTGCTCCTGCAAAATTTCTCTGGTCAGGTAAAGTCCGATTCCAACGCCCTCTTCATCCTTTACCAGTTCTGATCGATAGAACCTCATAAAAATCTTCGGCAACTCCTCTTCCCGGATACCACATCCGGTATCTGCAATATCAATTCTCACAAACATTTCATAAGAAATAGCGGAAACGCATATTTCCCCATGCTCTGTGTATTTTATCGCATTATCAATCACATTACAGATTGCTTCTCCTGTCCACTTCGGATCAAAATAAGCTTCTATATCTGTATTATGTAAACTTATCTGTAATCCTTTTTCTTCTGCTTTCTGTTTCAGTTCCCATACTGCACGCTCTAACATTGGCTGTAGCTTTTCCATCCGAGGAACAAGCTGTAAAATTCCATTTTCCAGACGTGATAATTTCACAAGCGACTCGATCAGAAATTTTAATTTCTGTGTCTGTTCATGGATTGCAGACACATTTCCCTCAATCTGCTGTGGAAGCTCCTCTTCAAGTAAAAGCTCACTATATAAGAGAAGATTTGCGATCGGCGTTTTTGTCTGATGGGAGATGTCTGCGATCAATGCTTTTATTTTGTCTTTCTCTGCCTCTACATTTTGTGCAGACAGAGCAGATGCACTTAAGTAATGAGCAAATTTTGTCTCCAAAGCCGACATGCGTGTCTCGTTGAATTGTCCCTCTGTAAATTCTCCTTTGACTGCCACATTCAGCATTTCTTCTATTGTATCCATTGTTTTCTTTGTGCGTCTGTAATTTACAAAAATAATAATTGCAGTAACTGTCACGCAAATAAACACTATGAATATCCACATATCACTCCCACCTGTAACCAATTCCATACACTGTCCTGATCGCATGCTCCGCTCCGAGTTTATCCCGAAGTCTCTTAATGGATACCGATAGTGCATTCTCATCCACATACTCAGCGCCATCGCTCCAGACACGATCCAGTAAAAGTTCTCTGCGCATATTCATGCCCGCATTTTCCACAAGAATCCGCAACAACTTCTGCTCGGTCTTACTGAGTTCGATCTCCTTACCATCCACCATAAATTTCATCCGGTCAAAATCAAACACATACGGTTCTTTGCGGTAAACGTGTTCGTTATCCTTTTCTTTTTCACCCATTGCCGCCGCTTTTCGGAGCTGTGTATTCACTCTTGCGCGCAGTACCGACAAGGAAAATGGTTTTGTGATATAATCGTCTGCTCCAAGCTCCAGTCCATTTACAATATCCTGATCCGTATCATTCGCTGTCAGTAATATAACCGGGCAATGTGGGCATTCCCTCTTTACACTCTGCAAAAAATCCAGTCCACTTCCATCCGGCAGATTGATGTCTAACAGAATCAGGGATGGCATTCCACAGAGCAGCTGTTCTTTCGCATCTTTTAAATTTTCACAGGAGACAATCTGCCTGTCTGTTGCTGATGCATAAAGTCCGCTGCACACCTGCATGCTGCTATTATCGGTTTTTAACGCCTTGCATAAGCCCTGATTCAAAGCTCTGTCATCTTCTATAATTAATATCTGTTGCATTCTTCCTTCTGCTTTCAGTCGTTTTTTTCATTATACACGAAAAAATCCCCGAAGTATATTCCATACTCCGAGGATTTTATATCATCTGAACTGCTCTAAACAGCTATACTATGAATTAAACTAACTCAAGTAATACTTCTAAAGCGCCGTCACCTTTACGCTGTCCGATCTTAACGATTCTTGTGTAACCACCGTTACGATCTGCATACTTAGGAGCGATCTCATCAAATAATTTTGCTGTAAGATCAACTTCTTTTGTATTTTTCTTCTTTCCAGCAGCTGCTGTTGGAACTTCTGTTACAGTGTAAAGAACTTTAAGCATTTCTCTTCTGGCGTGAAGGCGGGAAGGCATATCTTTTTTGATTGTCTTTTCTACTTCATCATAAACAGTTACTTTCTTACCGTCTACTACTTCTTTTACTCTCTTGCCTTCAGCATCTTTGCGGGCAACTTTAGCTTTTACAGTAACTTCTTCGAAGTTATCTTTTTCTCTTACTGCCATTGCAATAAGACCTTCAGCGATTTTACGTACTTCTTTTGCTTTTGCTTCAGTAGTAACGATTTTACCGTTGTTTAATAATGCTGTTACCTGACCTCTTAATAATGCTTTTCTCTGGCTTGATGTTCTGCTTAATTTACGATATTTTGCCATTTTTAAATTCCTCCATTTGTGGTGTACATCCGGCCACGCTCTTTGGACTTACTTACCGAATGCCTTTTATATAGTTGCCACTCATGAAAATGTGGGGTGTTGTCACCTCACACGGACATACTGCATGCTCATTGGACTTACTATTTCTGCCCGTTTTTCATAAGGTACCCTTTGAACATTAGCAGTTCAAAGAGAAGTGCACAACTTCGTTGTGCTTTATCGGAGTAAAACCTGTGGTTTTACTCTTCTCCCTGGTTTAACTGAAGTCCTAACTCTTTTAACTTTGCTAAAACTTCTTCTAAAGATTTACGTCCAAGGTTACGAACTTTCATCATATCTTCTGGAGTTCTGTTTGTTAATTCTTCAACAGTGTTGATACCTGCTCTCTTTAAGCAGTTGAAAGAACGAACAGATAATTCCAGTTCATCGATGTTCATTTCAAGAACTTTTTCTTTTGCATCGTCAGCTTTCTCGATCATAACGTCAGCCTGCTGAGCAGCTTCTGACAGGTCGATGAAGAGATTTAAATGCTCACTTAAAACTTTTGCAGCCAGGCTTACAGCCTCGTCTGGTTCAAGAGTTCCATTTGTATAAACATCTAATGTAAGTTTGTCATAGTCAGTGATCTGACCGACACGGGTATTTTCAATAGAAAGATTTACTCTCTCTACTGGTGTATAGATAGAATCAATTGCGATTACGCCAATTGGAGTATCTTCTGTCTTATTTTTGTCTGAGCTGACATAACCTCTGCCTTTTGTGATAGTAAGCTCCATGTATAATTTACAATCAGCACCACCATTTAAGTTAGCGATTACTAAATCTGGATTTAAAATCTGAATATCAGAGTCAACCTGAATATCAGCTGCAGTTACAACGCCTTCACCTTCGAATTCAATATAAGCAACTTTTGGTTCATCGGATGAACTATTATTGCGGATTGCAAGTTCTTTGATGTTCATGATAATTTCAGTAACATCTTCCTTTACTCCAGGAATTGAACTGAATTCATGCAATACACCATCAATCTTAACCTGGCTAACAGCTGCACCTGGTAATGAAGAAAGCATAATTCTTCTCAAAGAATTACCAAGAGTTGTACCATAGCCTCTTTCCAATGGTTCTACAACGAACCGGCCGTACTTCTTGTCTTCTGAAATTTCAGCGATTTCAATCTTAGGTTTTTGAAAATCGAACACTACAAAGTCCCTCCTTCTCGGGTTTTTTGCTTACATTAAAAAGTAAACGCCATATGATCTGGCATAACTGCCAGACAATGGCTTTACTCTTGTTAATCCGTTGTTCCGGTTTATTTAGAATATAACTCGACGATAAGCATCTCATCAACTGGAACGTCGATCTGCTCTCTGGAAGGTAATTCTTTTACAGTTCCCTGTAATTTCTCAGCGTCTACTTCTAACCAGTCTGGAACTAATCTTCCGCCAGCTACTTCAACAATGTCTTTCATTCTCTGAGTGTTTTTGTTCTTCTCTTTGATTTCGATAACATCGCCAGCTTTTACAAGGTAAGAAGGAATGTTAACCTGTTTTCCGTTAACTGTAACGAATTTGTGGTCAACGATCTGTCTGGCTTCTTTTCTGGTTCTGGCAAATCCTAAACGGAATACTACGTTGTCTAATCTTGACTCTAAAATAGTCATTAAGTTCTGACCAGTCATACCTTTCATCTGATCAGCTTTCTCATAATAGTTGTGGAAAGGTTTTTCCAAAACACCATAGATGAATTTAGCTTTCTGTTTTTCTCTCAACTGAAGACCGTACTCAGACATCTTCTTGTTAGCTCTTTTTAATTCTCTATTGGATTTTTTATCATATCCTAAGTAACTTGGCTCTAAACCAAGTGATCTACATCTTTTCAGAACAGGAACTTTATTTACTGCCATCTTAGTATCTCCCTCCTAATTAAACTCTTCTACGTTTTGGTGGACGACATCCATTGTGAGGTACAGGAGTAACATCTTTGATACTTGTAACTTCAAGTCCGCATGCAGAGAGCGCACGGATTGCTGCTTCTCTTCCTGATCCTGGTCCTTTTACGAATACGTCTACTGATTTTAATCCGTGAATTAAAGCTGCTTTTGTAGCAGTTTCAGCTGCCATCTGTGCAGCATATGGAGTAGATTTCTTTGAACCTCTAAATCCAAGACCACCAGCACTTGCCCATGATAAAGCATTACCTTCAGCATCTGTAAGAGTAACGATTGTATTGTTAAAAGATGACTGAATGTGTGCCTGTCCGCGTTCAACGTTTTTCTTTACACGCTTTTTTGTCACTTTTTTTGTAACTTTAGCCATATCTAAACTAACCTACTTTCTCTAATAATAAATGATTAATTGCATCTTTAAAAGCAGTCACAAAGAAGCTTATTTCTTCTTATTAGCAACTGTACGCTTTGGACCCTTGCGAGTTCTTGCGTTTGTCTTTGTCTTCTGTCCACGAACTGGAAGACCTTTTCTATGACGGATACCACGATAACATCCGATCTCCTGAAGTCTCTTGATGTTCATAGCGATTTCTCTACGCAAATCACCTTCTACAGTCTGTGTATTATCAATAACTTCACTGATTCTCTTAACTTCGTCGTCTGTTAAGTCTCTACAACGAGTATTAGGATCAACATTTGCTTCTGCAAGAATACGATCAGCACTTACTCTACCAATTCCGTAGATATAAGTTAAACCGATCTCAACACGTTTTTCTCTTGGTAAATCTACACCTGCGATACGAGCCATGTGTTTTTTAACCTCCATTAATTCTCCGATGCTTTGTGCATCTAAGTTTTTATTATCAACGTAAAGTCACTTTGACCTCATGACTTCCTACAAAGCTCTTCTTCCCTATGCCTTTTGGAAGAATCTTCCAACCCATAACGGCATAATATCTTTGCTGTCGATTGCAGACTATGCAGCTCCGTTGTCGTCCGGCCTGAAATGTGTGCCATCGCCTGTCAACCATTTTTCGATGTTCTCTCTGTTATGTCTCGGTATTAACATAACAAAGCAGCTATCCATTGCTGTTATTATGATAACAGTGTCTACAACCTGATCAGGTGTTCCACTGCAGCCGCACATAATGAATTTGTAATAGTTATGGTACTATTACGATCAGAATAAGGAATAATTAACCCTGTCTCTGTTTGTGTTTTGGATTTTCACAGATAATTCTGATGCTTCCTTTTCTTTTAATGACTTTGCATTTTTCGCAAATAGGTTTAACTGATGATCTTACCTTCACAGCAAATCCTCCTTTCTTCTCAAAAGCCCCTTTTTGCACACACAAAAAGGCACTATTCAAAAGTGTCCGAATAGCATTATAGCATGTGCTTATCAAAGAAGTCAATGATTTTTTCAAATAATTTTTATTTATCTCTCCAGATGATTCTTCCTTTTGAAAGATCGTATGGGGACATTTCAATAGTAACTTTATCTCCCGGTAAAATACGGATGAAATTCATACGTAGTTTTCCACTAATGGTTGCAAGGATCTGATGCCCATTCTCAAGTTCTACCTTAAAGAATGCGTTTGGTAACTTCTCAACAACTACTCCTTCAACTTCAATAACATCTGCTTTTGACATATAATCCTCCTTGTTTAGCTATTCAGCTGCTTTTCTATTATTTTTATTGCTTTTCTGATTGTGATATCTGTTGGATCACCGTCAAACAATCCGGTTATTTCATCGGATATATGTTTGATTATCTGAATATGTTTTCGATTTTTTTTCTTCGGTTTTGTAAGTGGTTTTGTTGTTCCATTTACCAGATACACAAATTCATCCTCTTTTTTTATGATCAGATAATACTGATTTCTATCGTGTCCTGACATGGACTTTGCAAATTCAATGTTCATAGTCTTCCCTTTTCCGGTGGTTATTCCCATATATGAGCTGCAATCTCTGAGTCTGTCAGCGTCAGGATCTCCGGTTTTCCCTCTGTGATAATGATCGTGTTTTCATAGTGTGCAGACAGTGACATATCCGCTGTGACCACAGTCCATTCATCATCTAACCACAGAACATCCGGTGTTCCGATATTGATCATCGGCTCCACTGCAAGCGTCATTCCCGGCTTTAATCTGATTCCTCTCAGGAACTTCTTATAATTCGGGATGTCCGGATCTTCGTGAAGATGTGTGCCGATTCCATGACCGCACAGATCTCTCACAACTCCATATCCAAAGCTCTCTGCATAACTGCCGATTGCTCCTGATATATCATAAAGGTGTCTTCCTGCAGTCGCATACTTCATGCCCTCAAAAAAGCTCTGCCTCGTGCGCTCGATCAGAAGCTTTGCTTCCTTTGAGATTTCTCCAACCGCATGTGTTCTTGCAGCATCCGAATGATATCCTTTGTGGATCACACCGATATCCAGGCTCACGATATCGCCTTCCCGGATAAATTTTTCCTTGCATGGTATTCCGTGAACGACTTCTTCATCAATTGATACACACACAGAAGCCGGATAACCACAATAGTTTTTAAAAGATGGTTCACAGCCAAAACTTCGGATCATTTCTTCCCCGATCCTGTCTATCTCATAGGTAGACATTCCTGGTCTTAATTCTTTTCCAAGCTGTTCGTGTACTTTTGCAAGTATCTTGCCAGCTTCCCGCATTAATTCCAGTTCTTCGGGTTTCTTAATCGTGACAGACATCTTTATTCTCCTAAAATGGCTACGATATCAGCAAATACTTTTTCCATTGGCTGTGTACCGTCAACTGTCTTTAAAATGTTCTGTGCTTTGTAGTAATCGATCAGTGGCTGTGTCTGTTCATGATAAACGCTTAAACGTTTCTGAACCGTTTCCGGCTTGTCATCATCTCTTAATACAACCGGGCTTCCGCATCTGTCGCAGATACCTTCCACTTTTGTTGGAATGGAAACAATATGATAAGTTGCTCCACAGTTTAAGCACGCACGTCTGCCACTCATTCTGTTTACAATGTTCTCGTCCGGAACATCCACATCAATGGCATAATCCATTTTCTGTCCGATTTTCTCAAGAGCTGCAGTAAGCGCCTCTGCCTGAGGAATGGTTCTCGGAAATCCATCTAAGATAAATCCATTTTTGCAGTCGTCCTGCTGGATTCTGTCCATAACAAGATCACATGTAAGTTCATCCGGAACTAATAAGCCCTGATCCATATATTCTTTTGCTTTTTTTCCGAGTTCTGTTCCGTTTTTAATGTTGGCACGGAAAATATCTCCTGTAGAGATATGCGGTACACCGTATTTGTCTGCGATTTGTTTTGCCTGTGTTCCTTTTCCAGCTCCTGGAGCCCCTAACATTATAATTTTCATATAAAATTACCCCTGACCTTTCCATATATTCTATGTTTCTGCGCCTATTATACGAAGTTTAACGCTGCTTCGCAAGTTTATTTTTACATATCACGGAATATTGCTTTGCGATTTCCGTAATGTAAAAAACGCCGGGTCTTCGACCCAGCGTCTCTTTTAGTCATTTAAGAATCCTTTATAGTAGCGAACCCGCATCTGAGATTCGATCTGTTTTAATGTTTCGATAATAACACCAACAATGATGATGATGGATGTTCCACCAAAGGATACATCAGCATTAAATACTCCATTAAAGAAGATTGGAATAAATGCTACAAATGCTAATCCAACTGCGCCTATAAAGACAATGTAATTCAAAATCTTATTGAGATAGTCACTGGTAGGTTTACCAGGTCTGATACCAGGTATAAAACCACCTGCTTTTTTCATATTATTTGCAATCTCTAACGGATTGAATGTAATCGATGTATAGAAATAAGCAAATGCAATGATCAAAATGATATATACCACAAGACCAATGTTGTAAATTGGTTCATTTGGGTTACACCAGTTTGACTGGGACATACCCTTTAAGATCTTACTTCCAATACCTGTTCCGTTTCCCTTACCAAGCAGACTTGCAATGATTACAGGTGTCTGTAATAAAGACTGTGCAAAAATAACCGGGATAACACCACTGGTATTTACTTTCAGCGGAATATGTGTTGACTGACCGCCAACCTGTTTTCTTCCCTGAATCTTTTTGGAATACTGAACCGGGATCTTTCTTACTCCATCCTGAAGTAATACTACAAATACTACCATTGCAACGATGATTGCAAGGATAATAACTGCAGCAAGGATTCCCTTTGGAACTGTCTTTCCAGAAATAAACTGCTGATATAATGTACCAATATCATTAGGCATACGAGAAATGATGTTGATTGTCAACACGATGGAAATACCATTTCCCACACCTTTCTCTGTGATTCTCTCACCAATCCACATAAGGACTGCAGAACCGGCAGTAAGTGTAAAGATAACCATAATGATATTCATAACATAAACAGCGGTTGAATCACTCTGTTCTAAGTATCCACCTCTTGAGAAACCAATTGCCATAGCGATTGCTTCAATCAAAGCTAAAGCAACGGTGAGGTATCTTGTGATCTCAGCGATCTTCTTACGACCATCTTCTCCGTCACGCTGCATTTCTTCCAACTTAGGAATAGCAATAGTAAGAAGCTGCATAATGATGGATGATGTAATGTATGGTGTGATATTCAATGCGAAAATAGATAAATTCAAGAATGATCCACCAGTAACGGCATCAAAAAAGCCCATTCCATCAGCGGTCTGACTAGCAAACCAGTTTGCAAATACTTCACTGTCAACACCAGGAATAGGAAGCTGACTTCCTATTCTGATGACAACTAACATTAAAAATGTAAAAATAATTCTTTTGCGAATATCTTTAATTTTGAATGCATTACGGAGTGTCTCTAGCATTAGATCACCTCTGCTTTTCCACCAAGAGCTTCAATCTTCTCTTTTGCAGAAGCGCTGAATGCGTTTGCCTGAACTGTAAGCTTCTTAGTAAGTTCTCCATTTCCAAGAATTTTTACTCCATCTCTTGGGTTCTTAACGATACCAGCTTCGATTAATGTATCAACAGATACTACTGCGTCATTCTCGAAAGCTTCAAGAGCGGAAAGATTAATTCCGATGATTGTCTTAGAGTTTCTGCATTTGAAACCTCTCTTTGGCAATCTTCTGTATAATGGCATCTGACCACCTTCGAAACCTGGTCTAGGAGCACCAGAACGAGCTTTCTGTCCTTTATGTCCTTTACCTGCGGTCTTACCATTTCCTGAACCGTGTCCACGTCCTCTTCTGAAATTATCGCTATGAGCTGAACCGGCAGCTCCATGTAAATTGGATAAATCCATCACCGACACCTCCTTATCTTATTTTTTATGCTTCTTCAACTTTTACGTATGGTGCAACTTTACGAAGTGCTCCTGCTGTTGCAGCATTATCTGGTAACTCAACTGTTTTGTAAAGTTTTGTTAAACCAAGAGCCTCGATTGTTTTTTTGTTCTTTGGAACAGCACCAATTGTAGATTTGATTAATGTTACTTTAAGTTTCTTATCTGCCATTTCAAATTCCTCCTTAACCCAGAATCTCTTCAACGGATTTTCCGCGGAGTTTTGCTACCTCTTCAGGAGATTTTAACTGACCCAGAGCGTCAATTGTTGCAAATACAACGTTCTGTTTGTTGTTGGAACCTAAAGATTTTGTACGGATATTTTTAATACCTGCTAACTCACATACAGTACGGGCTGGACCACCAGCGATGATACCAGTACCTTCTGGAGATTTCTTTAATAATACGGATGCACCGGTGAATTTACCCTGAACATCATGTGTAATACTATCAACTTCGTCTAACTTAACGCTGATGAGTTTTTTCATTGCATCTTCTTTTCCCTTACGGATTGCTTCAGGAATTTCAGTTGCTTTTCCTAAACCTGCACCAACATGACCATTGCCGTCGCCAACAACAACCAAAGCTGTAAAACGCATGTTACGTCCGCCCTTAACAACTTTTGTTACACGTTTGATTGATACTACTTTATCATTTAATTCTAACTGACTAGCATCAATGATTTCACGTTTCATGTTTTCGTTTCCTCCTACTAAAAATCTAATCCAGCTTCTCTTGCTGCATCGGCTAAAGCTTTAACTTTTCCCTGATATATAAAACCGCCTCTATCAAAGACAACTGTTGTAATACCCTTATCTAATGCTTTTTTAGCAATTACAGTACCAAGTTTGGATGCTGCATCTACGTTATTAGTCTTCTCTAATTCTGCTTTTAACTCTTTGTCAAGAGTAGATGCAGAAACAAGTGTATTTCCAACTGTGTCATCAATAATTTGAGCGTACATATGATTATTGCTTCTGAACACAGCTAAGCGTGGTCTCTGTGCAGTACCTGCAAGATGATGACGCATTCTTCTATGTTTATTTTCACGAACTGCTGTTCTTGATTTCTTACTAACCATTCTTCGTCACTCCTTTAATTATTTCTTACCAGTCTTACCAACTTTACGTCTAATAACTTCATCAGCATATTTGATACCTTTTCCTTTGTAAGGTTCAGGTCTTCTCTTATCTCTGATTTCAGCTGCGTATTGGCCAACTTTTTCTTTATCGATACCTGATACAATGATCTTGTTACCGTCTACTGTAGACTCGATTCCTTCTGGATCTGTCATCTCAACCGGATGAGAATATCCTAAGTTAAGAGTTAAAACTTTACCAGCTTTGGAAGCTCTGTAACCAACACCATTAACTTCAAGCTCTTTCTTATATCCGTCTGTAACACCAACTACCATGTTGTGGATCAGTGTTCTTGTTAATCCGTGTAAGGATTTCATTTTTTTCAAATCATTAGGTCTTGTAACGATTACTTCAGCACCTTCTAATTTGATGTCCATCTCAGATGGAAGGGTTCTTTCAAGAGTTCCCTTAGGACCTTTTACAGTCACATGATTATTTTCTGCAATTTCTACTGTAACGCCAGCTGGAACTGCGATTGGCATTCTTCCTATACGTGACATGCCCGTACCTCCTAATTTTTCGTTGCGGTGAGGATTCACCGTAGTTAAAAAGTTACATATCTATCAGAATGGTAGTCCATCCTCCTGGCATAAGCCAGGAAGTCATTATTTCCTACCAAACGAAAGCTAATACTTCTCCACCAACCTGGAGTTTTCTTGCTTCTTTGTCTGTGATAATTCCCTGATTTGTAGAAAGGATTGCGATTCCTAATCCACCAAGTACTCTAGGAAGTTCGTCTTTACCAGCGTAAACACGAAGTCCTGGTTTGGAAATTCTCTTAAGACCTGTGATAATTTTTTCATTCTTATCTGCACCGTATTTTAATGTGATGCGGATTGTTTTAAAACTACCATCTTCGATAATATCGTATTTTGTGATATAACCTTCATCTAAAAGGATGCCTGCGATAGCAACTTTGATTTTAGATGCCGGAATATCTACTGTATCATGTTTAGCAGTGTTTGCATTACGGATTCTTGTAAGCATATCTGCGATTGGATCACTCGTCATCATCATGATGTATATTTCCTCCTTCTCAAAAATTACTCGGCCTACCAGCTTGCTTTCTTAACGCCTGGGATTTGACCTTTGTATGCTAATTCACGGAAACATACTCTGCAGATTCCGTATTTTCTTAAAACAGAATGTGGACGACCACAAATTTTGCAACGTGTATATTCTCTGGTAGAGAATTTTGCCGGACGCTGCTGTTTAACTTTCATACTTGTCTTAGCCATTAAAATTCCCTCCTATTATTTGGCAAATGGCATATTGAACTGTGTCAATAACTCACGTGCTTCTTCGTCTGTCTTAGCGGTAGTTACGATGATAACGTCCATACCTCTTACTTTATCAACTTTATCGTACTCGATCTCTGGGAAGATGATCTGCTCTTTGATACCAAGAGCATAGTTTCCACGACCATCAAATGCGTTAGGGTTAACACCTCTGAAGTCACGTACACGTGGTAATGCTAAGTTAATTAAACGGTCTAAGAATTCATACATTTTCTCGCCACGTAATGTTGTTTTACATCCGATTGGCATGTTCTCTCTGATCTTGAAGTTTGCAATAGCGTTCTTTGCTTTTGTAGCAACTGCTTTCTGACCTGTGATTGTCTCCATGTCTTTAATTGCAGCCTCTAATACTTTTGCGTTCTCTTTGGCTTCACCAACGCCCATGTTTACTACGATTTTATCGAGCTTTGGTACTTCCATAATATTTTTATATCCGAACTTTTTGATCATTGCGTCAACGATCTCGTTCTGGTACTGTTCTTTAAGTCTGCTCAACTGATTGGCCTCCTCTCTTTAATTAGTCAATAACTTCGCCTGTAGCTTTTGCTACACGAACTTTTTTGTCTCCGTCCATCTTGAATCCAACACGTGTTGCTTTTCCGTTGTGAAGAAGCATTACGTTAGAAAGATCGATTGGAGCTTCCTGGTGAAGGATTCCACCCTGCTGGTTAGCCATGCTTGGTTTTGCATGTTTTGTAACCATGTTGATTCCTTCAACAAGAACTTTGTTATCTTTTTTGTTTACGGAAATTACTTTTCCTTCTTTGTCTTTATCTTTTCCAGCGATCACTTTAACCATATCGCCTTTTTTAATTTTCATTGTTGCCATATCTTCGTCCTCCTATAATACTTCTGGAGCTAAGGAAACAATTTTCATGAACTGTTTCTCACGAAGCTCTCTAGCTACTGGTCCAAAAATACGGGTTCCTTTTGGAGTTTTGTCATCTTTAATAATAACAGCAGCGTTCTCATCAAATTTGATATAAGAACCGTCTTTACGACGAGCACCTTTCACTGAACGAACAACTACAGCTTTAACGACGTCACCTTTTTTAACAACACCGCCTGGTGTTGCATCTTTAACAGTAGCAACAATAACGTCACCAATGTTTGCATATCTTCTAGTAGATCCACCCATAACACGGATAACGAGTAACTCTTTTGCACCTGTGTTATCAGCTACTTTCAGTCTACTTTCCTGTTGTACCATGCTTGTAGCCTCCTTTAATTATTTTGCTCTTTCCATGATTTCTACAAGTCTCCATCTCTTATCTTTAGATAATGGTCTTGTTTCCATAACTTTTACTTTATCACCGATTTTACATTCGTTGTTCTCGTCATGGGCTTTTAATTTATATGTTTTCTTAACGATCTTGTTGTATAATGGATGTCTTACGTTATCCTGGATTGCAACAGTGATTGTTTTATCCATCTTATCACTTACAACAATACCAATACGTGTTTTTCTAAGATTTCTTTCTTCCACGATAAGTTCTCCTTTCTAGAGTTCTATTCAGCAACTTTTGCTTTCTCAGTAATGAGTGTCTGAATTCTTGCGATATTCTTTCTCACTTCTTTGATTCTGCTTGTGTTATCTAACTGATTAGTTGCGTTCTGGAATCTCAAATTGAAAAGTTCTTTTTTAGCGTCTACTAACTGTGCATTTAAATCTGCAACAGACTGTGTTTTTAATTCTTCTAAATATTTACTAGTTTTCATTTGATACACCGCCTTCTAAATCCGCACGAGAAACTACTTTACATTTGCAAGGTAATTTGTGTGTAGCAAGACGTAATGCTTCTCTAGCTACGTCTTCCGGTACACCGGAGATTTCAAATAATACACGACCTGGTTTAACAACGGCTACCCAGTACTCAAGGGCACCCTTTCCTTTACCCATACGAACACCCATAGGTTTATGAGTTACAGGTTTCTCTGGGAAAATTTTGATCCAGACTTTACCACCACGTTTGATATATCTTGTCATAGCGACACGGGCTGCTTCGATCTGGTTTGCTTTAATCCAGCAAGGTTCCATTGCAACGATACCATACTCACCATAAGTAAGTTTGTTACCTCTTGTAGCTTTACCAGCCATAGAACCACGGAACTGTTTTCTATGTTTTACTCTCTTTGGCATTAACATAATTACTGAGCTCCTCCTTCCTTATTAGCCTTTGTAGGAAGTACTTCGCCTTTGTAGATCCAAACTTTAACGCCTACTTTACCGTAAGTTGTATCTGCTTCTGCGAATCCATAATCAATATCTGCTCTTAATGTCTGAAGTGGAATAGTTCCCTCAGAGTAGAACTCTGTACGAGCCATATCTGCTCCGCCTAAACGTCCGGAACAAGATGTCTTAATTCCCTTTGCACCAGATTTCATTGTTCTGCTCATGCAGGATTTCATTGCTCTACGGAAAGAAACACGGTTCTCTAACTGTAAAGCGATATTCTCTGCTACTAACTGAGCATCGCGGTCTGGTCTTTTTACTTCTTTGATATCAACAACTAATTTCTTAGATGTGAATTTCTGTACTTCTGCTTTGATCTTCTCGATCTCAGCTCCACCTTTACCGATTACTACACCAGGTTTTGCTGTGTAAATAATAACTTTAACGCGGTCAGATGCTCTTTCGATCTCAATCTTAGAAACGCCTGCTGCATATAATTTTTTCTTAAGATATGTTCTGATGTTGTAGTCTTCTACTAAAAGATCTGCAAAATCTGCTTCCGCATACCATTTAGAGTCCCAGTCTTTGATAACACCGACTCTTAAGCCATGAGGATTAACTTTCTGTCCCATATATTCTCCTTTCTTGACTTGAAGAAATGCTTTGGCATTTCTTCACAGCTCGCTTGCGAGATGTTCTTATCTTTCATCAAGCACGATTGTAATGTGGCTCATTCTCTTTTCGATTCTATAAGCTCTACCCTGTGCTCTTGGTCTGATTCTCTTCATTGTTGGTCCTTTGTTTGCATAACACTCTGCAACATAAAGGTTTTCTGCTTTCATTCCATTGTTGTTCTCAGCATTTGCGATTGCTGACTCTAATAATTTCTTTACTAAGCTTGAAGCATATCTTGGATTATATGTTACGATAGCAAGTGCTGTCTGAACATCCTTTCCACGGATAGCATCTAATACAAAGCAAGCTTTCTGAACAGACACTCTAGCATAAGATAACTTTGCTGAAGGTCTGGTATCTTTAACTTCATTTCTTTCTCTTTTAATCTGACTTCTATGTCCCTTAGCCATGGATGAAACCTCCTTTCAAAAAATAGTTCTTATCTAACGCCTGATTTCTTTTCGTCTTTTCCATGTCCTTTGTAAGTTCTTGTTGCAACGAACTCACCAAGTTTATGTCCAACCATATCTTCTGTTACGAATACAGGCACATGTTTTCTTCCGTCATGAACAGCGATTGTATGACCAACGAACTGAGGGAAGATTGTAGAACGACGTGACCAAGTCTTAATAACAGATTTGTCACCAGATGCGTTCATAGCGTCTACTTTTTTCAGTAAGCTTTCATCTGCAAATGGTCCTTTTTTTAATGAACGAGCCATAATTTACCTCCTATAGTCAAGCACGAAAGACCGCCACACGCGGCAGCGTTGTCTTCTTCGTGCCATCAATTGTTTCATTTTTAGCAACTTATTTGATTGCTTTACCGTCTCTTCTTCTTACGATCATCTTATTAGAAGATTTGTTTTTCTTTCTTGTCTTAAGTCCAAGAGCAGGTTTACCCCAAGGTGTCATTGGGCCAGAACGTCCGATTGGAGCACGTCCTTCACCACCACCGTGTGGATGGTCATTAGGGTTCATTACAGAACCACGAACTGTTGGGCGGATACCCATGTGACGTTTACGTCCTGCTTTACCGATCTTAACAAGGTTGTGGTCACCGTTTCCGATAACACCAACTGTTGCGCGGCAGTTTAATGGAACCATACGCATCTCTCCGGATGGAAGTCTTAATGTAGCGTATTTTCCCTCTTTAGCCATTAACTGAGCAGCCATACCAGCGGAACGAACTAACTGCCCACCTTTTCCTGCGTATAACTCAATGTTGTGTACCATAGTACCAACTGGAATATTCTCTAATGGTAAGCAGTTACCAACACGAACCTCAGCTTCAGCACCACTCATAACTGTCATACCATCTGTTAATCCCTGAGGAGCTAAGATGTATGCTTTCTCTCCATCTGCGTAGCAGATTAAAGCGATGTTTGCTGTTCTGTTTGGATCGTACTCGATTCCGATAACTCTTGCTGGAATACCATCTTTTTTGTTTCTCTTGAAATCAATTACTCTGTATTTTCTTCTGTTTCCACCACCGTGGTGTCTTACAGTAATTTTACCCTGATTGTTACGACCAGCGTTCTTCTTTAAAGAAGTTACTAAAGATTTTTCAGGAGTTGTTTTTGTGATCTCAGAAAAATCAGAACCAGTCATATTTCTTCTGGAAGGTGTATATGGGTTATATGTCTTAATTCCCATTGTTTTTCTCCTTTCGATGTTTATTATCGTGCTTGCCTGCACATATTAGCGCTATCTTATAAACCTGCGAAGATCTCGATGTCTTTGCTGTCTGCTGTTAATGTTACGATAGCTTTCTTTGTTTTAGCAGTTTTACCAACTACCATACCACGTCTCTTATTCTTTCCGTCTAAGTTCATTGTGTTTACGCTGGCAACTTTTGTTCCTTCGAACATTTTTTCAACTGCTTCTTTGATCATGGATTTGTTAGCTTCCGGATGAACTAAGAAAGTATATTTCTTCTCAGCCATAGCTGCCATGCTCTTCTCTGTAACTACTGGTTTGAGGATTACATCATAATATTTAATATTTGCCATTATGCATACACCTCCTCGATTGTCTTAACAGCGTCTTTTGTTACAACTACTGTATCATATTTTAAGATATCATATACGTTGAGTTCGTTTGTCTGAGCAGTCTTAACTGCTGCAAGGTTGCTTGCAGATTTGATTACGTTTACATCATTGTCATTTAAAACAACTAATGCTTTCTCAACTTTTAAGTTATTCATAACTTCAACAAATTTCTTTGTTTTGATCTCATCAAGTTTTAATTCGTCAACAACAACAAATTTGCTCTCGTTCACTCTTGATGTTAATGCAGATTTAAGAGCTGCTCTCTTCTCTTTCTTGTTAAGTTTGAAAGAGTAATCTCTTGGTACTGGAGCGAATACTACTCCACCATGTGTCCACTGCGGAGCTCTTGTAGAACCCTGTCTTGCATGTCCGGTTCCTTTCTGTCTCCATGGTTTTCTACCACCACCGCTTACTTCGGAACGAGTTTTTGCTTTCTGTGTTCCCTGGCGGTTGTTTGCCAGCTGCTGAAGTACTGCCATGTGTACTAAATGTTCGTTAACTTCTACTCCGAAGATAGCGTCGTTTAATTCCAGGCTTCCTACTTCTTTGCCTTCCATATTATAAACAGCTACGTTAGCCATCGTTAAGTTCCTCCTTTCCTATCTAAGCACTATTTACCTGCTTTAACAGTTTCTTTGATTGTTACTAAACATTTCTTAGCTCCTGGTACTGCACCTTTTACTAAGAGCAGGTTGTTCTCTGCGTCTACTCTTACAACTTCAAGGTTCTGAGTTGTAACTTTTACGCTACCCATATGTCCAGGCATTCCTTTTCCTTTGAATACACGGCTTGGTGAAGAACATGCACCATTGGAACCCTGATGACGATGGAATTTAGAACCGTGAGCCATAGGACCTCTGTGCTGTCCTAATCTCTTAATAGCGCCCTGGAAACCTTTACCTTTGGAAATTGCAGTTGCATCGATCTTGTCGCCTTCTGCAAAGATATCAGCTTTGATCACATCACCTAAGTTGTAATCAGCAGCGTTCTCGAATTTGAATTCTTTTACAAATCTCTTTCCAGATACACCAGCTTTTGCAAAATGTCCCATCTGAGCTTTGTTAACGCCATGTCTGTTTCTGATTTCTTTCTTTCCGTTTGCATCTTTGTTGACAACTCTTTCTTTCTTGTCAGCAAATGCAACCTGTACTGCACTGTATCCATCGTTCTCAACAGTTTTGATCTGTGTTACTGAACATGGACCTGCTTCCAATACAGTAACCGGTACTAAAACACCGTCTGCATTGAAGATCTGAGTCATTCCGACTTTTGTTGCTAAAATCGCTTTCTTCATTCTTTTTACCTCCTGTTTTCTCTACAGCGGAACGCTTCATGCCCATCTGATGTGGGGTAGCGGAACCGTTCATCCTAGAAAGTCCATATAAGTGGAACCAAAGGGGTAAACCTTTGTATTGCTTCTATATAAAACCCTTCAGGATATTAACTAATTCATTTTTGAAAAACTTATTTGTTTTTCATCTTGATATCAATGTAAACACCAGCTGGCATCTCTAAACGAGATAAAGCATCAACTGTTTTCTGGGTTGGTGTCATGATATCAATGAGTCTCTTATGAGTTCTCTGCTCGAACTGTTCACGGGAATCTTTGTATTTGTGAGTAGCTCTTAAAATAGTAACAACTTCTCTCTTAGTAGGAAGTGGTACCGGTCCGCTCACCTGTGATCCGTTTTTCTTTACAGTCTCGATGATCTTTTTAGCTGAAGCATCAACTAATTCATGATCATAAGCTTTCAATGTGATTCTCATTACTTGACTTGCCATAAAAAAAGTCGCCTCCTTTTCGCACTTATAAATCAGTACGACAAGCGGTGACTGTACACATTCCCGTGCGTGTCATCCACTTTCGATTTCAAAACATCTTCCCGTTGATGATTTGGCACGTTGTTTCTACCTTTTGTAGACGTTATTCGTGATACAGTGACTTGTCGCCAGTTTCTTAACTTGACATTCGCTCCACGGAAAACCTGCAATCTAATGCAGCAACCTCACGTTTCTACGCTATCAATGTCACAACAGTAGCTATTTTACATGATGTTCCTTTATATTGCAAGTGTTTTTTTCAATTTTTTTTAATTTTTTTCACATAATCCGCTCTCACATTAATATTGCCCCTATCCGATACGGATACTGTATGCTATAATCAGCTATGAACTATTTAGAAATGAAAGGTATCTTATTATCATGAATATTATTATTGTTGGCTGCGGTAAAGTAGGCTGCACACTTGTGGAAGCCTTAAGCAGCGAAAATCACAATATCGTAGTGATCGACTCCCGCCCAGAAAAAGTAAGTGCCCTTACCGATACAGTGGATGTTATGGGGATTGTTGGAAATGGCGTAAGCCACACAACATTAAAGCAGGCCGGTATCGAAACCGCAGACCTGCTGATCGCTGTCACAGGATCTGATGAGGAAAATCTCCTCTGCTGCGTCATTGCCAAGAAGAGTGGTCACTGTCAGACCATCGCCCGCATCCGCAACCCTATATATAATGAAGAAAAAGATTTTCTCCAGAAGGAATTCGGACTGAGCATGATCATTAATCCGGAACTTACGGCTGCAAATGAGATTTCAAAGGTTTTCCAGTTTCCTTCTGCTATCCGCGTGGATACCTTTGCAAAGGGACGTGTGGAATTACTTCACTTTAAAATAGGAAATAACTCCCCTTTATGCGGCCTGAAACTTTCCAAATTCCACGCAACCCTGCACTGCAATGATATTCTGGTCTGCACAATCGCAAGGAACAGCGAGGAAGTCATCATTCCAAACGGTGATTTTGAATTTGCGGCAAATGACATCGTCTCCATCGTTGCAAAACGCAGGGATGCCATCGACTTTTTCCGCAAGATCGGCTTAGAGAAAAACCGTGTATCCAACACGATCATCGCAGGGGGAGGTAAGATATCCTATTACCTTGCCAAGAGTCTTCTGATGTCCGGAATCAAGACGACCATTATCGAAATCAACCAGCAGCGCTGTGAGTTTTTAAGCGAGCAGCTTCCGAAAGCTACAATTCTCTGCGGCGATGCCACTGACAAGGAGCTTTTATCTGAAGAATGCATTGAAAAGGCAGCCGGTTTTGCGGCGCTGACCGATCTGGATGAAGAAAATATTCTTTTATCCCTGTATGCGAATGGAATCTCTTCCGCAAAGACAGTGACAAAGGTAAACCGCATTAACTTTACCTCCGTCATCAATAAGCTGGATCTCGGAAGCATTATTTACCCGAGAGTGATCACTGCAGAGTACATTATCAAATATGTGCGTTCCATGAATAATTCTTTAAACAGCAATGTGGAGGCGCTATACAAATTGGAAGATGGAAAAGCAGAAGTTCTGGAATTCCTGCTCAAAGAGAATTCTGCCGTCTGCAATATTCCTCTTCAGAATTTAAAGATCCGCAAAAATACTTTGATCTGCTGTATTTACCGTAATCATCAGGTCATCGTGCCAAGTGGACAGGATTGCATGATGCCCGGCGACTCTGTTATGATCGCCACCTCCGGTTACAATATATCCGATATCAAAGAGATTCTGGAGGATTAAGCTGCTATGAAGTATTCAACAATAGGCTATATTCTTGGACAGGTTTTGAAATTCGAAGGTATTTTTATGCTGCTTCCGTTTCTGACCGGAATGATCTATCACGAAAACGAAGCGTATTCTTACCTTATTATAGGGATCATCTGTTTTGTCCTCGGATGCCTGATCACGTTAAAAAAAGTAAAGCATCCGCAGATATTTAACCGCGAGGGGTTTGTTGCCGTTGCATTAAGCTGGATCGTTTTAAGTATTTTCGGTGCCATTCCGTTTGTGATCACTGGTGAGATCCCATCTTATGTGGACGCCCTGTTTGAGACGATCTCCGGTTTTACCACGACCGGCGCAAGTATTCTCTCGAACGTGGAGGCACTCACACACACAAGTCTGATGTGGCGAAGCTTTACCCACTGGGTTGGCGGCATGGGGGTTTTAGTATTCATCATGTCCTTTCTCCCTCTGATGGGCGGTTCGACGATCAACCTGATGAAAGCTGAAAGCCCGGGACCTTCCGTCAGCAGATTAGTACCACATGTGAAGGACACTGCAAAAATTCTGTATCGTATTTATTTGGTCATTACGATCATTGAAATTGTTTTATTATGTATTTTCGGTATGCCGATGTTCGACTCCCTGACGCTGACATTTGGTACGGTTGGAACGGGTGGATTTGGTATCCACAATGACAGCATTGCAGGATATAGCCCTGTGTTGCAAAATATTATCACCGTCTTTATGATTTTAAGCGGTGTCAATTATGTCGCTTATTTTTACATTATGACAAAGCAGTTGAAAGAAATTTTTAAAGTGGAAGAAATCCGGGTATATTTTGGCATCATTCTGGGTGCGGGTACTTTTATCGCACTTAATATCCGAAGCTTGTACGGCTCACTTGGCGAGGCATTCCGTCATGCATTTTTCCAGGTGGGTTCCATTATCACAACCTGTGGATATGCGACTACAGACTTTGATCTGTGGCCGGAGACATCCAAGATGATATTGGTGCTGCTCATGTTTATCGGAGCCTGTGCAGGAAGTACCGGTGGCGGTTTTAAAATCTCGCGATTGCTGATTTTATGCAAAGCGATCCCGAAGCAGCTTTCTCTCGTGATACATCCGAGAGAGGTCAAGGTAATCCGTATGGATGGAAAACCAATCGACCACAATACACTGCGCTCTACGAATGTGTATCTGGCAATTTATTTTTTCATCCTGCTGGTTTCCACCCTTTTGATCAGTGTGGATAATTTCAACCTGACGACGAATTTTACAGCAGTTGCTTCTACTTTAAATAATATCGGTCCCGGTCTTGACGGTGTAGGCCCTACAAGGAATTTCGGTATGTATTCCGATTTTTCCAAGTTTGTGCTGATGTTCGACATGTTAGCCGGCCGTCTGGAATTGTACCCACTGCTAATTCTGTTCATGCCATCGCTGTGGCGTAGGAAATAATTATGTAAACAATTGAAGTTTAATATTGTACGAACTTATAGAAAGGTAATTTAAAATATGTGGATTGCAAAAAATTGGAAAGATTATGAAGTCATTGACTGTTCCAAAGGTGAAAAGTTAGAACGCTGGGGCAAATATCTTCTGGTCCGTCCGGATCCCCAGGTGATCTGGGACACGCCAAAAACAGAAAAAGGTTGGCGTAAAATGAACGGACATTATCACAGAAGCGCCAAAGGTGGCGGAGAATGGGAATTTTTCGATCTGCCGGAGCAGTGGCAGATCCATTACGGAAGCCTGACTTTTAACTTAAAGCCTTTTAGTTTCAAACATACAGGTCTTTTCCCGGAACAGGCTGCCAACTGGGACTGGTTTTCAGAAAAGATCAAAAAAGCCGGCAGACCGGTCAAAGTATTAAACCTTTTTGCTTACACCGGCGGTGCGACCCTCGCTGCTGCCGCAGCCGGAGCTTCTGTCACACATGTGGACGCCTCAAAAGGTATGGTGACATGGGCAAAAGAAAACGCTGTGTCCTCCGGTCTTAAGAACGCTCCGATCCGCTGGATCGTGGATGACTGTGTGAAGTTTGTAGAACGTGAAATCCGCCGTGGAAATCACTATGATGCAATTATTATGGATCCTCCATCTTACGGCAGAGGCCCTAAAGGAGAAATCTGGAAAATTGAGGATGCAATTTATCCTCTGGTACAGTTGTGTGGACAGTTGTTGTCCGATGAACCTTTGTTTTTCCTGATCAATTCTTACACAACCGGATTGCAGCCGGCGGTGTTAAGCTATATGATGAACACGGTGTTGAAAAAATATCATGGAACGGTAGCAGCCGATGAGATCGGGCTTCCGGTGTCATCCAATGGACTTGTGCTTCCTTGTGGCGCAAGTGGACGGTTTGAAGTTTAATCTGTGTGCTGCCGCTTGTGGGTGATGTTACGGATTTTTAGATTGAATTTCATCATTTAGGTTATGAATAAAATATACACTTTGTGGAAATTCAATCTAAAAATCCGTCAATTCAGGTTACAAGCGAACTTTTACTCTATGGAGATCACATATATCTCATTTCCATTTTTCGTGCACAATGTTTCTCCCCTGAGGAACATCCACTCAAAAGAATCCTGCTCTGCTTTCAGAAGTTCGGTTTCTTCACCGCTTAAAAGATTAGATTTCTGTTTCCATGGAAACATCAAATTGTGCATCCGGATTTTCCTCATAATCTCCCACTGGCATATACACAGAATAATAAACAACATCCCCATCCACAAAATAACTGCCCAGTGAGCAATCCTGTTCTATGGGAAGCTGTATTTTATTTATATCTACAGTCAAATTTTTTCTGTTCTCTGCGGATTGTTTTGTTTTATCCGAAGAACATCCTGTCAACAGTAAACAAACGAATAAAAAATACATACTTATCTTTTTCATATCTGACAGCCCTCCTTTACTGCTAAATTAATTTCTCTTTTTCATCTTGTCAATATTTTCTGGCACACTTTGTCTGGTTTTGGCATACTTTATATGCACATATAAAAATAGATGTGTTACTATAAAAAATATAAAAAATAGAAAGAAGAGAACTATTGTGAAAAAATTTATTTATGCCATTACTCCATTTTGTATTTATTCTTTTTTTGTTTTACTTTTTTATTATGTTGCGGATTATCTAGCTCCAACGCATAATATGGAATTAGCTCGTTACTTGTTTGCATTGTTTTATCTTTTTCATGCTCTGATAGGTGTATTTGTTTTAGGGTTTATTTTCGGAAAAATCACACAAAAAAGATTTGCCTCAAAAAAACTCATTCATTCTTTATGGCTGGCTGTATTCACCTTTGTTGTTATATTTATAATCGGAGGATTGGACGGTATATTCTCTCAAATGCAATTTCGCTCTCACCAAACGACTATCGATGATTTTATTTTTGGTATTTCCCACCCTGATACACATTACTTTGCTATCGGGACGTTCTGCTCATTTTTTCTTGGTGAACTGCATGAATATTTCATTTTGAAGAAAAAACAAAAAGAAGAGGACGGGATTAAATAAAATTTGATTCCGTCCTTCTCTTCTCATATCATTTAATCATTTTTCAAAACATTAAGATGTATACTCCTCTATTGAAATTTGTGTTTCAATTTTATCTTCAAAAGCATGTGCCACAATCTCTATAAACTCTTCATTAAATTTACCAAATGCTAAGCCAAATAGCCACGACAACATTGTTATTTCTTGTTTAGCAAACCGAAATGCTACCGCATAAATGGAATCCGCATCGAATTCTTTTAACAATTGCTGTTTAAAAATATGATATCTTCTTTTATAGTGTTTTGACACATTATAATAATCTTCAAAGGCAGCATAAAGCTTTGTGTCTGCCAAATTATACACCTTTGAAATATTATAAGCATCAATATCCTGTAATAAATCAACCTGACTAAATCCACCATCTTTTATTGACATTTCTTTGCCATTTTTACCATACAAATGGTAATTCTGTAACCCATTAGCAGGTGCGCCTATGATTGTTTGCAAATATTTCTCTGTTTTAATTTTTCTGGTACTTCCGGTTGATATTCATACCATGCAGAAGCTTCATCAACACTTTTTTCTGCCATTCGATATACAATATCAGCCATCATTTTTGCAACTTTCAATTTAATCACCTTTTTCCCTCCTTCCAATTATCATTAGTAGTGCTACTTGTATTAAAGTTCCCAAAACGGCAAATGATACCACAGGAAACTCAATTTTGAATATATAAATAATCACTCCGAATAGTAATGTATATACTATCGCCTTTAATCTGTTTTTTCTATGCATTGATTCTGATAGTATTTTATTTTTATGTTGAACCGGTGCATAAAGAATAATAATCGTTAAACACACAAAATATATTTCAACCATATATTTATTTATCACCTTGTAAAAATGAGCTATTCCAATAAGAAATACTATATAAGTAATAAATGTAGCTATATGACATCCTCGCTTTGTTTTTGCATGGTATCCACCGCAGAACCTTCTTAACCAACAAAACGCGAATAAAAAAATGCCTGTTTCTACGCCTCTCCCAATCGCAACTCCAAATAGCAAAAGAAAGACTGTTAACATTACATTTTCACTCAATATTTCCAAACCATATTCATAAATCTCTCGATCTGTTTCATCGATAACTTTACTTTCAATAAAAAAATGGACTATTCTAGTAGTAATCTTTCTCATCGAACCTCTTTCCTTACTACTAAAATAGCCACACTTTATTTATTTCACAATATATCTGGCGTATTTTGCCCATTTTAGGCATACTTTATACGCACGCACATATATTTACCATTATAATTTCCATAAACAATTTTATACAGATAACTGTCAAGTTTCAAACGAAACATAAATAAGAATTGCCTCAATACACCAGCTAATTCCTAAAATAATACGATGGTTCATAATATAGTAACCAACCAAAAACGGCATAGGCGGAAACACTACATACAAGGTAAATCCGCATGACCAATATATTAATGCAATTAAAAATGCAATTGTAAATATTTTTATCAATGCTTTATATATCCTATTATTTATTTGCAGTTTTACGCCATGTTCCTTTAAATAAGGATTTGCAAGCCTTAACAATATGTAACATAAAATTCCCCACCATAATGGTGCCAGCAAAAATAATTTTACCGAAAATAATTTCACAGAACCACTCAGTCCTACTATGCTCGATATCCAGGTATCATCCATGCATGTTTCCCTATTAGGTGCCAATAAGCAGTAAATGCTTACTATAAAAAATAAAATTATTTCCAGATGTACTTTTTTGCCCTTTTTCGAATTCATTATTGCCCTCATCTCCTCTTTACTACTAAAATAGCCGCATTTTATTTATTTCTCAATATATCTGGCGTACTTTGCCCATTTTTGGCATACTTTATACGCACACACAAATATGCACTACAAACATATGATTTTCTTCAAATATTTCTATCTCACCTTCCTTATTATTTACAAACTCTTTAACACCTCTTAAACCTATTCCGTGCAACTGCTTATTTTTCTTAGATGTTTCTAATAATGTATTATTTTGCAGAACCGATTCTGAGATATAGTTACTTACTACCAAATGAATCATATTCTGTTCCACTCCAATATTCAAACAGATATATCTATTTTCTTCTTTTTCCTGTTCCTCCGCCTCAATCGCATTGTCCAGTAAATTCGATAACACAACTCCATATTCTATAGAATCCATATCTTTGTCTGCATTTACCTGCACCTCTATTTTAATATTTTTAATGGAACATTGTTCCATCTTCTCACAAATTACAGCATTCAGTATTGTATTTTCTGTATAAACACAATGATTTGTATTTAACCTTTTCCCCAGTATTTTATCAATGTCAGCTTCTATAACCTCATATTTTCCCTCCTGAAGCAACTGACGATATGTAACCAAATATCTTTTCAGATCATGACGCAATAATTGAACTTCCCGATAGTTTTTTTCCTCTTCCCTGATTCTTTTCTCCTGCTGCGTTATCTGCATATGCAGCAATGCATTTTCCATTTCATAGTGATTTTGCTGATTTATATGAAATATCATTTTTAAAACTATAATATTGGCAATAAACATCAACATGTCTAAAATCAAAAATGTTTTCTGCCATATAAGCGAAAAGTCCACATTTCGTGACATGGCAATTGATAATAGAACCACAATAAGGAAAATAATATAAAAAATTATAATAATAATGTATTCTTCTTTTTTCAGTTTTATTTTATCATGAAAAAAACGCGTTAAAATATAGGCTGTTACCAAATATAATGTATTCGTAAGTACAATTCCTAATACCCTTGCCAGACTCTCCGATCCCTGAATACTAATCTCATTGATAGATTCCCCTGACAAGAAAAAGGTTATTCTCCCTCTCAACATACTTACCAGAATCATAAAAACATTGCAGGCAATGATAACTAACATCTTTTGTTCTGTCTTTCCCTCAAGCATGATACACGACATCAATAGCATCACACCCATGCCAAGCAGCGACTGCCATATATTTGGCAACAACACAAAATGCGCGATGCAGAAATTTAACAAAATCCATCCCACTATATATACTTTTTTTACAGACTGTTTTCTTGGAAATAATTCTGAAAGAATCCATATCTGTGCAATTGTTCCCGCTGCGCTTGCATATATCTCTGCAGCCATACTTACAACTTCCATTTATTTTTCTCCCGGACATATTCCATATATGCGTGCCGCACTTTATCGTGTCTATTGCTTCCGATGTTTATTTCCATGCCATTACATAAAATTATTTTCTTGGTCTTTAAGATTTTAATGTATTTACAATTAATAATGAATCCAATATTAACACGTACAAAACCATATTTTTCTAGCATTGTTTCATAATCAGAAATCCTGCCTCTTAATTCGTAATTTTCGTTTTCACAACAAATCTTCAAGTAATGCTGTCTGCTCTCTAAAAATATAATATCATCAACTGCTATACAGCATTTCCCCTCTCTTGTTGTAATCTCTAATATTCTGCTTTCCTTTTCTTTTTTGTCCAGAAATGCCGAAATGGCTTCCTGTAATTCCTGATCAACTCCTATACAACCGGATTACAGCCAGCGGTATTGAGCTATATGATGAACACAGTGTTTAAAAAATATCACGGAACGGTAGCAGCCGATGAGATTGGGCTTCCGGTGTCATCCAATGGACTTGTGCTTCCTTGTGGGGCAAGTGGACGATTTGAACGGTAAACCCACCCCATTCTCCCAACAACAACGTTCCCAACTTATGTTCAAATTGCGTAAAATAACACAACCCACATGGAATTTCAAACAGAATATGTTCTGATTCCATGCGGGTTATTTTTATAAATTTATTTCGCAATTCCCATGTCCAGCAGTACCGCTGATGCTGCCCACCAGAGATGAAGAATGTACTGGTTCGCGCCGCCCTGTTTACCGAACATGAATACCCAGGCATCCGTACTCATAAGGGACGGTTTGCCCGGGATGAATACAGTTGGTATGGTTATATATGCAAGCGGTAAAAATACAATGAAAAATGCTACAAGACAGATAATTCTTGCTGTTCTGTTCTTAATCAGCGTTCCATGCTTTTCACGGATCAGCTGCATAATGACCATCACTGCAGCAAAGAGGATCAGATCCATGGCAATCCATTGTCTGAAAGCAAACACTCTTGCTATTTGCGACAACGACAACAATGAAAATGGGAATACCGCTTCCTCCGGCATAGGCATTGTAGCATTCTGTGGAATCATCAGATACAGGATTGCTGCTGCCAGCAGGAAAATAATTCTTTTGGTTAATGGTTTGCTTGTGTTTGTTGCCATAGAAAATCCCCCTTTAAAGTTTATTTTGCCAGGGTGTGCGTAAATGCACAACCAACTGTGCCATCTTTATAAATCAAATTAAAACTATATTGTACAAGTCCTCTATACTGATCTGAATAGCTGCCGCACATTACAGGTACCCACGATGATGGTGTATTCACACCTGTTGTTCCCCATGGGACACTCTGGGAATCAACTACCTGATTGTATTTTCCGCTATTTTTTCCAATACCAACGCACACAATTCTGGCATTCGGTGTTCCGATACCATATAAATATCCGCCAGAGGAAGATGATTCCGGATTTCTGTTTTTCGTAATTGCAACATTGTTAATCAAAACATACTCATCATTTGAAGACATTGTGTATCGGATAATGCTTGTTGCTGTCAGATATTTTCTCGGATCTAAGTAAGTATCTGTCGCTGTCCCTCTTGCTCTCGCACCGCTTACATATTCTTCATTATATACTTTTCCTTCTTCAGTTACTGGAATATAGTAAGTTGCACTCTCTATTGTATCTTCATATTGTACACCACTTCGTGCTGTTTTGCCAGCAATTTCAGACTCGATCACAACCGGAACTGTAATCAATTCGTCTCCGATATAAATATCTGCAAATTCAACCTGTTCGCTTGGAACTTGATTACTTGAATCCTGTGCAAACGCAGTATTTGGAATTACAGTTGCGAACATTAATAACGCTAAACCCATCTTCATTTTGTTTCTCATACATATTCTTAAGTTTGTTAATAGTACTATCTCATCAACCGGTTATAAAACATTGATGAATGTTTGTCGACATCATTATCATAAATTCATTTACAATTATAGTACATGACATTTTTGTATAATATATTTTTCTACAAACGTCATTTATTTTTTCTTTCGATGTCGTATAATAATAGCATCATGTTTTCAAAGGAGACCATTTTTATGACAAAATTACTTTCAAAAATTATTAAATTTACTTTAGGTTCTGCACTTATCTTTTCATTGTTATTTATTCCTATAGCAACTTATGAATCTGGGATTAACGTTACTTCACTTACTATTCCTGAAGTTGACAGCTAATTTGTTTTTCAGCATATCGATTTTTTAATAAATCTGTTAACATTCCTTGTCTGTATAATCTGCTTAAATAATATGCATCTTTTAGATACCGCATTTCCAATTCAATTTCTTTTCGTTTTTCATAAACGCAGGTTAAATTGGCTAGAATTTTACATGCGGTATCTCCTCTCATACATTCGATTGTAAACTTCATACCTTCCTTTGCAATCTGTTCTGACAGCTCTAATTCATTATTATCTTCGAGAATTGCCGCGTAACAGACATATAGTAATATCCCCTGTACTACATGTCCGCGCAATGTACTTTCATTTTTATGATATTGTTTTAATACTTCTGCATATATTTCACATGCACTGTCATATTTTCCCATTGCCACAAATGTTCTGGCAATCTGGTTCATTATTGCAAATTCTGTTCGAAACGGTATTCTGTATATTCTTTTTCCAGATGGAAGAGGCGGCATCGTTATTGCAAGTATTTTTCGCCATTCTTCAATTGCTTCTTCGTTGGAAATTCGCCCGTTCCGCAACTTTTCCGTAATTCTGGCTCTTTCCAAATATTGCTTATTAACCGGTATTTTTTTATCAAGTTCTGACTCGATTCTTTCAAATAGCATCTCTGCTTCCTGACGTTTTTCATTCCCAATCAGGCGATTATAATCTCTCACCCATCCATACACTTCATAATGCTCTGACTCTATGAATCCGTAGTATCTCTCACGCTCAATCCCAAGTTTTTTCCACAACCGATACAGCTTCTTCTGATTTGGTGTTCTCCCGGATTCAATTCTGGATACAGTCTCCCATGCACAGATGTCTTCGCTCATCTCATACTGTGTAACTCCTTTTTCTTCCCGCAGATTTTTCAGAAAATAATTGCTGATAATGCACTCTCTCTGCGTACTGCTCTGCATAAATAAAGCCAATGAGATTTCCTTGGTCTGACGTTCACCGGCAACCTCATAAAGTGTCCGTATCGCATCCAGATAACGGTCACATTCTTCTGCCTCCGCTTTCTCTCCGAGACGCTCCTCACACTCTTTCTTTAGTTCTAGCAATTGTGTCAGCCAATGCAATGCCCCATTTTCTGTCAGGCAGTCGATCCCTTTATTTATCGTGTATTTGGCGGTTTTATCATATTGTATATCCAGAAGGATTCTTCCGAGCAGCCAGATACACTGTGGATAAATCTTCACTTTTTCTTCTTCATCCGTGTATTGTTCACAGATATACTGTTCCATCTTCCGGGCATTATCCAGCAGCCGTTCTGTATCACCGCATTGATATTGCATCCAGAATATCATATAGATCAGATAAATTTCCTGATGAAAAAGATGGATATTCTGTCCTTTTATCTCTGCTGTTGTAAGATGAAGAGACGTCTTAAGCTGCTGCAATACAGCTGTCAGTTTTCCTGCTTTGTTATAATTGCTTATTGCCTCTGCCATCTGTATATACTGCCGATGTATCAGCTTCTCTTCATCGGTTATGTCTTTGTACTGCCGGATCAGTTCTTCTGCATCGGCTGACCTTTTCTGCAAAAGAGCCTCGTATATTCTGTCCCGCAGTTCCAGAATCCTATATTCGTCACTGCTTACAACAATTTCTAATTTATCTAAAGATTTGCCATAAGTCTCAAAAAGTGCTTCCATTATAAGATATTCAATCTCTTTCGTACCATTCTCAACTCTCGAAAGTTCTGCCGCACTCAACAGCCCCCTCGCTGCCTCTTCAATCGTCCGTCCCTGTTTTTCCCGAAATTCACGGATCATATGCCCGAGTCTTTTCCCCATAATTGTTTCTATCCTTCTTGCGATTACCTCTCGCACAATTTCTTCCGTTTGATATACAGATTTATCTTTGGATTTTCTACTACAATTATACTCGAATTTTAACGTTTTTCATATGACGTTTTCTGAAACCTGTAATACATTTTAACAGCGATTATGTACTTTCTCCGCAAAGCATAAAACTGCTGTCATATGCCCTCTGCATATGACAACAGTTTTACTTATGATTTATAACATTTTTTTCTTTCGCAGGAAAAGCATCGTAATTACACAGATCAGCAATGTAATAATACAAATGATCAGAAATCCATGCGGCGTATTTGCAAATGGCATCCAGTTCTCGTTTACGTTCATTCCGTAGATACCGGAAATGACGGTTGGAATCGCCATTACAATTGTAATAGATGTCAGATATTTCATAACATTATTCAGCCGGTTATCTAACAGCGAAGACATCAGCTCTCTGGTTCCGTTGATGATATCTCGGTAGATGGTTGTCATTTCGATCGCCTGACGGTTCTCCACTATCACATCATCCAAAAGTTCCTTATCTTCCGGGTACTGCTCCAGCCGTTTATAGCGCGTCAGCCGGTCAAGCACAACCCCATTTGCCCGGAGCGACGTCGCAAAGTAGACTAATGTGGATTCCAGTTCATGCAGGTTGATCAGATCTGAATCGTCTGTATCGCTTCCGACACGTTCTTCTATCTCAGTACGTCTTTTATCGATGATCCGGAGATTTGCCTGATAAATTGCTGCTGTCCGGTACAGGATCTGATACACAAAACGAAGCTTCTTCTTTGTGCTGAATTCTTTCACACGGCTTCGCACAAAGTTCTGCAATACCGGTGTATCCTCCGTGCAAATTGTGACAATGATATCCTGCGTCAGGATAATACCAAGCGGAATTGTCGTATATGTTCTCTGATCATGACGTATCTCGATGGCCGGGATATCCACCAGTATCAGCGTATAGCCGTCCTGCAGTTCAATACGGGAACTTTCTTCAACGTCGAGTGCAGCCTTCACGTCATCAATGTCTACCATTAATTTCTCAGCAATTTCCTCACACTCCTCATGTGTTGGGTTGATCATCTGCACCCAAACACCATCACTTAATTTTTCTTCTTCATGTATGACCTGATCGTCCGTCCTATAATAAGTCATCATAATTGTCACCTGTTCCTATGTCCAGCCACGTTACTTTTTCCCAAATGTGTCTTTTCACAGCTCTCTCGTATACGTTTTACATATACTTTATCATAACACACATTTTTTTATCACGCCACGTCATTTTTTTCATATGTAAATATACTCCGGCGAAACATCTCCTGCTGTAACTGCCGGTTTGCTCTTGAATATATTCATTATTTTTTTGCCCGGTCAGGAAGCTGTACCAGAATGATTGCAGCAAACATCAGCACGCAGCCCATAAGTTCTTTGGTCGAAAGCGTCTGATGTAAAATCAGCCAGCCCGCGATCACAGAGATTACAGATTCCATGCTGAGGATCAACGATGCAACGGTCGGATTCATTCCCTTCTGTCCGACAATCTGCAGCGTATATGCCACACCGCAGGACATGACACCTGCGTACAAAATCGGCATCCATGCTGCAAGAATATCAGACATTTGCGGATGTTCCGTCAAAAGCATTCCTACACCAGACAGGATTCCACAGGTAAAAAATTGTATGCACGACATTTTCACTCCGTCCACTTTCGGGGAAAAATAATCGATCACTAAAATATGCATTGAAAATACCAACGCACAAAGCATTAATAAAAGATCTCCCTTTTGAATAGAAAATCCGCTTTCCGTCATACATAAGAGGTACAATCCGACTACCGCGATTCCGACACCGCACCAGATTTTTGCACCCACTTTTTTTCGCAGGAAAATGCCAAGTACCGGGACAACCACAATATACATTGCTGTGATAAATCCGGCTTTTCCAACGCTTGTATACATGATTCCAAACTGCTGCAGATTACTTGCAATACAGAGAAACGCACCGCAGGCAATACCGCCAATCACAAGTGTTTTCTGACTTTGCGGACTGCTTTTTACTTCTTTGCCAGTCTCGCCTTCCATGCACTCGACACCGTTTTTACGGTTAAATTTGTTTAAAATGGCAATACACGGCAGCAATACCACTCCACCGATCAGACAGCGCACCGCATTAAACGTAAACGGACCAACATAGTCCATGCCGACACTCTGGGCAACAAATGCAACGCCCCAGATGGTCGCAGTTAAAAGTAATAATAATGATTGACGTAAGACAAATTTATTCATAATCCTCCTTGTTTGCGGAGCAAATGCGACTGTCCTTACAGGAGCAGAGGATTTTATCTCCCAATGTAACAGAATAGGGTGGCTTATAAAGCCACCCTGCTTAATCTTCAAAACTAAATTACCATTTTCGGGCAATTTGTGCAAGCATTTCCACAGATTTGTTATGAAAAAACTGATGCTCAGTTTATAAATATCTTAGAACTGCTTAAGAGATTCTTCACTTTCCAGTCAAATTTCTGTCACAAATTTCCTTTAATATAAAATCATCAAAAGGAGCTGCCGGTTTCAAAGCAGTTTGGGGTTGGAACAGTTCCGTCTAAATACAATTCCTGTGGACATTATTTTTTCCAATGTCCACGGGGTGAAAATATATATGGGCAGCATTTCGTAAAGTTCGAAATGCTGCCCTCCTTTTTAATGTCCGTCGCCGGATTTAAATCCGGTATCTGACACGATTTTTTCACTGTTCTGTTTCACGGTATCGGAAGCGGTGTAAGCACTGTCCTCATACAAAAAGATATGCAGTTCTTTTACATTGTCGCTCAGATCACACGGTATCACGACATCACCTGTTTTTTTGCTCAAAACCTTAGTTGTCTTGGTAAATGGAAATCCTGTGGTGTCTCCAATGGAATATTGGAAAACCTGTGACGCAAGCGCTAACAGTTCTGCATTTGAAAAACTGGTCTGGATATCACCACATACCTCATTGATGAGCTTATTTACGGTTGTAAGATCGGACTGCTGTGCTTTTTTCACCATCGCGGTCAAAACCGTACGCTGACGCTCTGTTCTGCGGTAATCATCACCGCCTCCATATCGGATTCTCGCATATGCACATGCCTGCACACCGTTTAAAGTATATGTGCCTCCCTGCGTAAGATTCTCGGCCTTATTTCCGGTCAATTCGTTTAACTCCCGGATATATCCGGTCATGAGAGACGCCTCATCATCTGTGATCTCCATGTCCACACCGCCAAGTAAATCGACGCATTCGATGATCGAGTTGAAGTCGACTGTCACATAATCTGTGATGTTTAAATCAAGGTTTACATTTAGCATGGATATCGCCTGCTCCGGTCCACCCTTAGCGTAGGCGGCATTGCATTTCTGGAAAATTCCATCTCCGGTATCCAAATAAGTGTCGCGGTAGACAGAAACCAATTTTACCTCTTTTGTATCATTATTAATATTGGCAAGCATAATGACATCGCTCCGCCCCTGCGACAAATTTCCATTGGAGCGATTGTCCAGACCAAACATCGCAATGGTCTGGTAACCCTTCATAATTTTCTGGGATTCCTGCGAAATATCCTCATTGACCTCAATCTTGTCCATATCCAGCTTTGTTTTCTCAATTTTGCTTAATTTTGACACAAAAAAAAGAACCACCGCAAGAATAAGCAGCAACACGATCTCCATGATAAAAATCGTGTTGCGCCGCCTTCTCGCTGCCGCTCTTTTCTGATATCTTCTGCTGTTTTTTCTGTGATCCTGTTCCCTTCTCGGATTTACGTTTTCTCTCTGACTCATTTTTCATCCCCGGCTTTCTTTTTGTAATCATTCAGTACTTTAAATTTATGTTACAAAAAGAGAGCCAGTGATTCAATCAAGCTTTTCTTAATCATTCTTAATATCTGTCGTATAATTTCTTATGAAACTTTTAAGGACTGCACCTTTTAAACCGCTGAATAACCGCTGATTCTCATGAAATAGCAAAGCAGATATAAGAGCAGTAAATGCGCCAGATAGAAAACATAGAAGAAATATTTCATTTTCCAGCCGTGGGTTCCGTTTTCTCCCGTATCCACAGGGTTAAAATATATGGGCAGCATTTCGGAAGTGGAAATGCTGCCCTCCTTTTTACTCTCAATTCATCCACAAAATTACACCTATTGCCTGTACCAAACCATTTCCTGCAGATTACACCAGAAATAATCATCTGTACAGCCTGCTACATAGCATGTAAACATATCTCCAGCCTTGCTATCATCATAATAAAAGCTGAGTCTTGGGCATAGCCCTTGTTGGGAGCGGTCTGTCAGTTCCCATACATATGGTTCCTGATTACAAAATCCTGTATTTCCAGATTCTAACGTATAAATATAAGCACCGTCTTCCTGAATACGGAACGCCATACCCCAGCTCGGACAATACCATGTGCCAATGAAATTCTTTTCCATTGTCTCAGCATAATCATCAAACACATCAAAACCTTCCACCGAAGATGCATCTGCTGTAATCCGGAAAAACGCATACTCACTGTCTGTGATCGGTCCTGATTTCACTTCATTGTTCTGATCCGGTTTAAGGTCTGTATCTTCTATTATTTCTGATGCCTTCTCTGTGTTTTCAGTTTCCTGATTTTTTATGTCAGCTTCTGTGGAAATCTCTGTGCCATTATGATATATTTCATCCTGGCTTTCCTGCTGTTTCCCCGTCTTCATTGCTTCCCATTGTGTATGTATATCACTTCCTGCACCCACAAAAATCACAAGACTCAATCCTACAATAAAGCACCACATCAGCACGAGGATAAAAATAGTTAAAAATCTTATTCCCTTCTTTTTTCCTAGTCCCTTCCCCCTATTTCGGGAACGTCTCAGAAGATAGACAATCCTTACACTCACTAAAATCCACAAGCCTACTAAAAGCAGCGTTGCCCCAATAAGCATAAAATCATAATAACTATCTGAACTTCCCACAACAAATGTCCAGATTCCATAACCTACGGCAGTTGCAGCCATCAATATTCCAAACCAAAGATTCAGATATGGCTCTGTTTTTGTGTCCTGTTCTGCCATGATCTCCCACGTTTTTACAGTGTCCATCAGCCTGGTCTGATCCCCGCTTCTGAAAATCTCCTGTAATTCATCATCCGACAGCTTAACGGTCTTAGAAGGCACCGCAGCGCAATGCTCCAGTTCGATCTGCCAGCTATCCTCCCTCGCACGAAATGATGCTGCTGCAAGCAGAAAATAATAGGTCTTCAATACATTTTTTCCCAGACTTTCTACTGCAATCTGGGAAAGTGCCTGTTTTGCAGCCAACGGTTTTTCCATCAGGATGTCCTGCTTGGCCATTGTCAGCAGGTTTATACTCTTTAAGAAAAATTTTTTATTATGATTTTCGCGATAGATGACCAGATTATAATCATGCTTTTCCTGCAGTGTAAAATCCTTCATCCGCTTTGCAACGATTCCATTATGGGCAGCGCAAAACCCCATCATAGAAAACATACACATAACATAAAGAAGAATGTAGCTTGAAAGCTTTATTTCTATCTGTGGATACAATATTTTATCCACCATGCCAAGAGCGAATAATAACAGTAAAATCAGATATCTGAGCGCACACTCTCTCTTTGCCCTGCGTATGCATTTTCTTGCCATTTCAATTCCGCGGTTGTCGTACAATTCGACTGATTCATTTGTGTCATATATATTCACGATTCCTGCCCCTTTTGCATTATGTCAACCTTGTGTTTCATTTTCTATCAAGAGCTAAACCGCCGAATATCCGCTGATTCCCATGAAATAACAGAGCAGATATAAAATCAGCAAATGTGCCGGATAGAAGATGTAGAAGAAATACTTCATCTTTAAACCGCGTGTTCCGTTATAAAAAGCGATTGGGATAAATCCAAACAGCGCCGGTGCCTCCCAGATAAATGATGCACATCCTGCGATGATCTGCCACATTTTTTTCTTGCGGAAAATGTATAAGACCATGATACAGAATACACCTTTTTCGGCATAATCTGTTTTCAGGAAATATGCAAGCGCCATTCCTGCTGCCACGATCAGGATATACAAGATCACCTTCAACGCCTGATTCCACTCTTCTTTTTCTTCCACTGCACGGTAAGCGATCATCGTCAGCAAACCAATGAATAGTGTAAAAAAGACATTCTGATAATTGAATTCGAGTATTTTGCTGCTGAATGCCAGATCGAACGGTATCTCTGAGATCAATGCAAACAGCCCAAGCCGCATCGCATATTTTTTCACATCATGCGTATGTAGAAATCCCTCCACCAACAAAAAGCAGAAGATTGGAAACGCCACACGTCCGATCATTCGCATGATCGTGTATGTCCAATACAGTGCTCCATTTGCTGAAAGCCACAGCATAATTGCATCTGCATTTGTCTGGTCAAGTTCACCCAAACCATTTACCATTAAAAGTCTTGCCAATACTGCTGCACCAATATGATCGATCACCATTGTCACGATCGCGATCATTTTTAAGGTGCTTCCGCTGATTCCTTTTTTGTTTTCCATTGTTTCCCTCTTTCTTAACTTACAAAAACTGCATAAAGTAAAAATTGTCGTGCGTTACCGGGCACGACAATTTTTGTTTTTACCATTGCACTGACATATTCCTGCTACAACCTAGCTGTGTAAACTATAAATGTCTCCGTATACTAGCCTACAAATTCAGCAACACATCTTCTGTATGCCGCTACCGGATCAGCTGCCTGTGTGATCGGTCTGCCGACTACGATATAGTCAGAGCCTAGTTCTTTTGCTTTTGCCGGTGTTGTCACACGCTTCTGGTCTCCAACATCTCCGTCTGCGAAACGCACGCCCGGTGTGATCGTAAGGAACTTCTCACCGCATACTTCATGTACTTTTCCTGCCTCTAATGGAGAGCATACCACACCGTCTAACCCTGCTTCCATTGTATTTTTTGCGTAATGCATAACCGTTTTGTCAATCGGTTTGTCAATCCATAATTCTTCCTGCATCACTTCCTCACTTGTGGAAGTAAGCTGTGTCACTGCGATAAGCAGAGGTCTTGTTCCGTCTGCTCTTGTCAGCCCTTCGATTGCAGCGGACATCATAGCTTTGGTTCCTGCTGCATGCACGTTACACATATCAACATCAAGATTTGATAATACTGCCATTGATTTTCTTACTGTATTTGGAATATCGTGTAATTTCAGATCAAGGAAAATCTTATGTCCCATTTTCTTAATTGTTCTTACGATTTCCGGTCCCTCTGCATAAAAAAGTTCCATTCCAATTTTTACAAATGGCTTTTCTTCCTGAAATTTGCTTAAAAAATTAACTACTTCTTCTTTGCTGTTAAAATCACAGGCAATAATGACATCTCTTCCCATAAGTTCTCCTTTTCACTCTGGTTTATCCAGATTTTCTTCTATTTTCTTATGTTTCATAACATAATCCTATCTTTCAAAAAATACCATATCCTACCCCAAAAGTAAATATCTGCGTCTCTAAATCATACGTTTTTCTGCGTGAAAAAAAATTTTTTTGTACTAGACACGGCATATGTTTTGTGGTATTATCATTAAGTACGATTTTTGTACGTACCAATCGGAATGTGGCTCAGCTTGGTAGAGCGCTTCGTTCGGGACGAAGAGGTCGCGTGTTCGAATCACGTCATTCCGACTATTATAAAAATCCGGCGGACTTCATATTTCAAAGTCTGCCGGATTTTTTGTTATTCATAAATGTCATTTTATTACTATAATTTCAAAATTGAAATCTGTAGTTTTAACTACAACCATAAAAATTTAACAAAAAATTCACATTCTAAGCCTGTTTTGGTGCTATTAATATGCTATAATACTCAGACACGAGAAAAAGGGAGACGATAAAATTATGAAAAATACAGAGTTATCAGCTTGTGAAGAAATGATAATGACAATCATCTGGAACAACGAGGCTGAATTAGATTTAGCAGCAGTTATGGCACAGACAAATGAACGTTACCATACTGCATGGAAACCACAGACCGTATCTACGTTTCTTGCCAGAGCCAAAAAGAAAGGTTTTCTTGTTTCCTATCAGAAGGGACGTTACTCCTACTATCAGCCGCTTATCAGCAAAGAGGACTACCGCAAGGCAAAACTTCTCACTCTGTTAAACAAGTTCTATGACGACGATAAAGATGCTGTCAAGAAAGATCTGGAAGCATGAGAAAAACCGTACTTATCACAGGTGCCTCCCGCGGTATCGGCCGTGCGACCGCAGTTGCTTTTGCTAAGGAAGGCTACAATCTCGTCATTACCTGCTCCAAAAGCGAAACAGAACTGTTGCGTTTAAAAGAGGAATTAGAGCGTGATTTCTCCGTTGATGTTCTTGCGAGCATTGGCGATATTTCCGATTATGAATATGTGACACAGCTTTTTTCACATATTGAAGAACGTTTTCACGGAGTCGATGTTTTAGTCAACAATGCCGGTATTTCCTATGTTGGTCTGTTGACAGACATGACGATTGAGGAATGGAATCACATTGTGGGTGTGAACCTTACTTCTGTTTTTTCCACCTGCAAACTGGCAATTCCGCACATGCTTTCCAAGAAATCCGGGAAGATCATCAATATTTCCTCTGTCTGGGGCAATGTCGGGGCTTCCTGCGAGGTTGCCTACTCTGCCTGCAAGGGCGGCATGAACTCTTTTACGAGAGGTCTTGCAAAAGAACTTGCGCCAAGCAATATTCAGGTGAACGCTATCGCCTGCGGCTGTATCGACACACAGATGAATGCATGTTTTTCCGAAGAGGAACGTGCTGCATTAGCGGATGAGATTCCAGCCGGAAGATTCGGCGCACCGGAGGAAGTTGCCTCTCTGGCACTGACACTTGCAAAAGAAAATGAATATCTGACAGGTCAGATCATAACATTAGACGGTGGCTGGATTTAGCCGTCGTCTTTTTTCTTAGATTCTAAGAATAAATTCAGAAAATCGGCACTTTCCAGTATTTACCAGTCAAGTGAGATAAAATCCTTTTAATTTCACAAAAGGAGCTCTCACAAATGAAAATCCTCGAAGAACGTGTTCTATTATTAATGGAAGAAAAAGGAATCACCCAGCGGCAAATGGCAAAGGATCTTTCCTTTTCCGCAACCACTTTAAACGGGTATCTCCACGGAAAATATCTTCATGTTCCGGATGATGTTATACACCAAATTGCCAGTTACTTAGAAGTTTCCGCCAGCTACATTACCGACCGTTCTGCCCTTCTCGAAACAGAAAACTGTAAACTTACCAAGGCGGAGGTTCTTTTTCTGGATGACTACCGGCATTTAAATTCTTCTGACAAGAAAAAAGTAGCTGCCATTACAACGCAGCTACTCAATCATAGTCATCGTGATTAACTTTCCTCCGCTGTCAGTATGATCACCGTTCTCGGTGGCACTTTCAACGTCTTTTTATAATAAAACTCTGTCTGTTCCTCTGCATTTTTTCCGTCTTCATATGGAAGAAATGTGTTGACACAGACTTTCCACTGCATTCCCATTGGCAGCTCCGGAAGCTGCATAATCAGTGTTTCCCAATAGGCATTCATACAGTAAAATACGATGTCATCCCGGATGTCCTTCTCATCCCTTCCTGCATACATAATACCGATCAACCTGCTGTTATTGTCCGTACCGCCATTCCACGGGAATCCATTGTGAATACTGATCTCCGGCAGCTTGCAGGCAGCTGCTTTCGTCGTCTTGCGCAGAATTGCATTGCTTTTTCTAAGCCGGATCATATACCGGAAGAAATCATGGATCTCTTTGTATTCGTCCAGACGGTTCCAGTCCAGCCAGGAGGTGATGTTATCCTGACAGTATGCGTTATTATTTCCAAACTGCGTATTGCAGAACTCATCTCCTGCAAAAAACATTGCCGGTCCACGGCTGCACATTAACGTTGCAAACGCATTTTTTACCATACGGCGGCGCAGTTCTTCAATCTCCGCACTGTCGGTCTCGCCCTCCACGCCACAGTTCCAACTGTTTCCGTTATTGTCTCCGTCCGTGTTATTCCAGCCGTTTTTCTCATTATGCTTCATATTATAGGAATACAGATCATATAAAGTAAAACCGTCATGACAGGTTATGAAGTTGACCGAAGCGCTGATTCCACGGTGCGTCGGATCGTAAAGATCCCGCGAACCTGTGATTCTTGTGATCGCAGTTCCAGCCATACCACCGTCTCCTTTTAAGAAACGCCGCATATCATCACGATATCTTCCGTTCCACTCTGCCCAGCGGTTCCACGATGGGAAGCTTCCAACCTGATACAATCCACCGGCATCCCATGCCTCTGCGATCAGTTTTACTTTTGCAAGAATCGGATCACACGCAAGTCCCTGTAAAATAGGTGGATTTTCCATTGGGGCACCGTTCTGATCCCTGCTGAGGATTGACGCAAGATCAAACCGGAATCCATCCACCCGGTAGTTGATAACCCAGTATCTTAAGCAGTCAATGATGAACTTACGCACGATCGGGTGGTTGCAGTTCATAACATTTCCACATCCGCTAAAGTTATAATAAAATCCTTCCGGTGTCAGCATATAATAAATATTATTGTCAATTCCTTTAAACGAAAAACATGGTCCCTGCTCATTTCCCTCCGCTGTATGGTTAAATACAACGTCCAAAATGACCTCGATTCCATTTTCTTTCAGTTCATAAATCAGGTTCTTTAGTTCGTCACCCTCATGATTATGTTCTACCTCAGAGGAATAACTTGTGTTTGGTGCAAAAAAACAGACCGTATTATATCCCCAGTAATTGTACAGACGCTCTCCGTCCACCACACGGGTATCTTCCATTTCATCAAACTCAAAAATCGGCATCAGTTCCACGGCATTTACGCCGAGATCTTTTAAATAAGGGATTTTTTCCCGCAGTCCCTCGAATGTACCCCGTGCTTTTACTCCTGAGGATACATCTCTTGTGAAACCGCGTACATGCATTTCATAAATGATCAGATCTTCAAACGGATGATTCAAAGAGCGGTTATTTTCCCAGTCAAAATTATTTTCTACTACTCTGGCATGATAAACAAAATCTTTTCCACCTTCCGGACGCTCTCCCCACTGTCTCTGTCCTGTAACAGCACGCGCATATGGATCAAGCAGAATATTGTTTTTATCAAAAAGTAGTCCTTTTTTCTCATCATAAGGTCCGTCGAAACGAAATGCATATTCAAATTCTTCGATATTCAGTCCGAATACAAGCATGGAATATGTGCTTCCGATGCAGTAAGTTTCCGGATAACGCAATTCTGCGTAAGGCTCCTGCTCTTTCGGTCGGAATAGCAGCAGTGTACAACTGGTTGCGCCCATAGAGTGTATCGTAAAGCTCACTCCGTTTGTTGTCCGCATTGCACCGTCTCTGTCATAGAATCCCGGGCGTACTTTATAACCTGCGATTACATCTAATGGCTGAAGTGTTTCACCTCGTTGTGGTCTATGGTCAATGTTCATCTGTCTTCACCTCATTTTTTTTGCTCTGTGGTAATTTCTTTCCCAAATGGTTATTTTTATCACACATTATTTATTATACTCGAAATACTTGATTTTACAATTTCTCTATACTACATTATATTTAAAAATTAGGAAAACGGAACTTTATGAAGAAATTATATGTATCACAAAAGAAGATATCCACTGCATTGACGGCAGATGCACGCCTTATCCACACCGCGCAGATTATGTCTGTGAATTAGATGCTATGCAGTCAGAACATTTTTCCAAGGAAAAGGTTCTCTGCGGAACCGATCACTGGAATCCACAGATGTTTTCATTGTATTCTTTCTGAAAAAATGGTACTATAAAAACAATATTTCGTTCGTTTTTATGGATGATCAAAAACGCCAGATGAAAAACAGACCTATTTTTGAATAACTTGAGGAGGGTATGATACATGGAAGAAAAAATTTATAAAACAATGAGTTCCACAGGTGCCGCAAATCTTGCCATTGGTATTTGCGTTCTTGTCGGCGGAATTGTTTCTGGAATCCTTTTAATTGTAAATGGTGCAAGATTATTAAAGCACAAAGGAAGCATTATTTTTTAACTATCAAAAAAGGAGAGAGGGCATCCCACTAAAGGGACACCTTTTCTCCTTTGTCATACTAGTAAATTATAGTCTTTCAGACAACGTTTTAGTCCGTCTGACACATCACTGAATACCACGCCGTACTCTGCCGCTTTGCTGCAGTCCATCCAGAGGTTGTGTGCAGGCGGCGCCTCTTTTAACTGCTGTCTGCTTCCTGTGATGTGTAAAAATTCTTCCGTGATCTCATACATGGACTGTGTTGTCTCACTGCCAAAATTGTACACGCCGCCCGGTAGTTTGCTGACACGTTCCATATTCTCACTCACTTCACGCAGGTATGTGATCCCGCGGTACTGTTTTCCAAAAGCTAATGCTTCTTTTGCATTTAAAACATTCAGAAGATAATTCGGTCTTGGTGAAATGTAATCATACATCCATTCCGCACGCAGCATCACTGCGTCCGGCCGTCTGTCTAATACGCGTTGTTCCATTTCCAGTTTATGTGCGCCATAAACATTTGCAGGTTTTGCGTCTGCCTCCCTGTATGGTCCGTCGCTCTCACATCCCTTGTAAACCTGATCCGAACTGAAACAGATTAATTTTCTTCCGTCGGATGCATTGGCAAGATAAAGTGGAAGCAGCACATTTGCCTGATAAGAATTTTCCGGATTTTTCTCACAGGTTCCTACATCCGAAATTGCGGCTGTGTGAATGATCACATCCGCTTCGCTTTCGTCTACTACTCTTTTGATCTGTTCTTCTGTCATTCCCTGTAACGACGGAGCTGCAATCGCGCCCTCTAACTCTTTCATCAGACGCGCTCCTACAAATCCATGCGCACCGGTGATTAATATTTTTTTCGGTTGTGTGTCTCGCATGCTATCCCCTTTTTTTATAATCAATGATAGTTCATACCAGTTTTTTCCCGTCGAGAACCGCCTGCTGCAACACATCCTCTGTATTATATACAAGCTTCAACGAGAAAAAATCATCTCTTTCATCCAGCAAACGGAAAAAGATACGGTCCCCTTCCCATAGATTCAATTCGGATATTTTATCTTTGTCTACCCATTCTAGCACGCCCTCATCACAGTCAATCTGTGTTCCCTCGTATTTGTCTGCGGTATATAGTGACATATACTCTACAATATCCTCACCATAAACAAAAGTAATAATGCCTCGATATTTCCATGATGTCAGTGTATATCCAGTCTCCTCCTTCACTTCACGAAGCAGACATTCCTCCGGACTTTCTCCGCGTTCAAACTTTCCGCCTACCCCAATCCACTTGTCATGATTCACATCATTTTTCTTTCGGATGCGGTGAAGCATAAGATACTGATTCTCGTTTTCGATATAACATAATGTGGTTAATTTTGTCATAGATTAGCAGATCTCCACCAATTCAATTTTAAAGTTCAATTCTTTTCCTGCCATTTCGTGATTTGCATCAAATGTGATAATGCCTGCTTCCTTTGCGGCGACTGTGACAGGGAATGGTTGTCCCATTGCATTCTGCAAGTATACCTGCTGTCCTACCTCTAAATCCTCAGCGCCCGGCAACTGGCTGATCTCCACATTGAAAATTGCATTTGGATCAGGCAGTCCATAAGCTTCCTCTGGCATCAGATGAATGTCCACGATCTGTCCGATTTCCATATCTGCAACAGCACGGTCAAATCCTTTGATCATCATTCCTGCCCCACACACAAACTCTAACGGCTCTCCACGGTCATAAGACGAATCAAATTTTGTTCCGTCATTGAAAGTTCCTGTATAATGAACTTTTAAAGTCTTTCCGACATTTTTTCCTTCGATCTGGCTCTGTGAAGCGCAGCCTCCATGACAGCTGCAACTTGATCCTTCTTCGGTTTTCTCGTGAGAACCGCATCCACAGCCGTGTCCTTCTTCGGTGTGTGAACCACAGCTATGTCCTTCCTCATGTTCTCCACACTTATGTCCTTCTCCGTGATGATTGCAGGTCATTCCTGCGCTTTCAAGATTTCCATGCAGATAAGCTTCTACTGCTTTATCTGTATCTCCGGATGCACCTGAGCATACTTCAATTCCAGCCTCTGTAAGTGCGTTGATCGCACCGCCGCCGATTCCTCCACAGATCAGTACTTTTACATCTGCATCAGAAAGTACTCCTGCGAGCGCTCCGTGTCCGGCTCCATTGGAACTGATTACCTCACTTGAAAGTACCTTGTTGTCTTCCACTTCATACACTTTGAAATGTTCTGTTCTTCCGAAATGCTGGAAAATCTCTCCGTTGTTGTAGGTTACTGCAATTTTCATTTTTTTAATTTCCTTTCTTCTTGTTATAAACTAAATATATTATTTATTTTTTCTTCCTGCAAGTTTTCCCCGATCACAATGATCACTTCCTGCCCTTTCTCAATCGGATTCATTGTGATTCCGTTGTGCGTTGCATTTAACTGAATCCAGCCACCGTCTTCTTTCTGTAAAAATCCCTTCACACGGAACACTTCTCCACACTCCGGATCATTCATCACTTTTTCGACCGCAGATTTTAATTGTTCCTCTGTCAGTTGCACATTCATAAAGTAAACCGATTCAAAACTTTTTTTCTGCTCCATATCTATCTTCCGATAGCTCTGCAATTCGTATCCACACTGAACCAGCTTGTCAAAATCCTGCTCTGTTAAGGCAAGTGTACTTTTTCTAAGCACTTCTTTGTCTACCCTGCGCGGACACTTTATCTGCTCTAATGCACGGTTTAAATGAGCAACGACCGCATCCGCCTGCTTCTCTGTCACCTCATCTGCGTGGCTCAATACGATCTGTCCTGCATTTGCCACTTCCGACGCCAGAATGTATTCTGCTTCCTCGGACAAATTTTCTTCCAGATTTGCATCCACGATTGTGATCACATTTCCAACTTCATACCAGCGGTCCAACGGCTCCTCCCGCAACGCATCAAAAAATTCATCCACATCAAAAATCCCGGAAGGCTCCACGATCACCCGGTCGTAGCCGCACATTCCCATTGCGATCAGTTTGGTTTTAAACCGTCTTCTGTGACAGTCCGCATCGCATCCGCCGGAAACCATTTCCAGCTCACAGTTGTCTCCCATAAGATCCTGCAATAACATCATATCCACATTCACAGCCCCGAAATCGTTTTCAAGGATTCCGATATTCTGTCCCCTGGCAAGCAAATATTGTGCATATTTCTTCAAAAAAGTGGTTTTTCCTGCCCCCAAGAAGCCTGTGATTAAATCTATTTTTACCAATTCTGTATCTTCCTCTCTCAATCCCTGTTTCCTTTAGTTTATTCTATCTAAATCTCTTTATCAAGAAAAAAAGAGGCAAATAAAAAAATGTCCGTTCTGGAATATAGCAAGTCTCCGAGAACAGACATTCTTGTTTTTTATCTCTCTTTTAATTTAACAACTCTTTCATTTTCATCTGATTTACCTTACACCTGAATCCGGTCTGCAATTTCATTTCCCATTGCAAACCTTGCACCTTTTACCCCAACGATCAGTGCGTCCTGCAATTTACGGATAATCTGTATTGTATCTCCCTCTTCCACATGATGTTCCCGCAAGAAATCCATTACTTCCGGCACACCAAACATCCATTGGATCGTGTAATTTCTTCCGACTGCAGCCTTTGATAGTTTCTGCATAAAAATTCCCCCTTTTTCTCCATTCTAAGAACAGTATGCCCTGTTAGTCAATGAAAATGTTGGGTTAGGGGAACCTTTTTTATCCACATCTTTTTGCCGGAATTACAGCGTTTTCCACTGCAATCATTTATCCATTCTGTTTGTTGTGGTTAACTTTCAGTTAAATGCAAACATCTCGCGACAGATTTTCTATGTTTCACTTAAATAGCCAGCAGATTTTTGATTGCTTCCATGTAAATTAAAACTGCTTCTTCCATTTCGGAAACAAGAATGAACTCGTCCGCGCTGTGAATGTGATAATCCATTCCAAGTTTTTCCGGTCCAAACGCGATAATGTTCTTCAATGATTTTGCATATGTGCCGCCTCCGATCACCATTGGCTCATGCTCGGTGTCACCTGTCACGTCGACATATGCCTTGTATAAAGCATTTACAAGTGGGGATTCTTTCGGAAAATATAATGGATCTCCGATTTCACCGATTTCAATACGTCCATTCGCATCTTCTAATCTATCCTCACACATTTTGCGGACATCTTCCGCTTTCAATGTTACCGGAACGCGGATGTCGATTGTGCAGGAAATCACGCCATTGTCTGTTTTTACGATTCCATTGCACAATGTAAGTGCACCATATTCATCCTCAAATTTAAGACCTACGCCTTCGCCGTCACAGGATGTTCCGATATGCTCATTATAAAATTGAACGAAATCATCCTCAAATCCAGCCTTTTTAAGACATGCAAATGTTACACCTGCTGCATTCACTCCTAGCTCCGGCATACTTGCATGCGCTGGTACACCTTTTGCAAAAACAGTGATCTGTCCATTTTCTTCTGTCACTTTGTACTGCTGCAATTTTGTCTCTGCTAAGGCAGTCTCTAATTTTTCTTTCAGACCGTCTTCTGCCGGAATCACAGTTGTACAGGTGTCGCATACTGCATTGGAAACAAAACCACCGTTCATGGAAATAATTTTTGTATTTTTTGAATAAGCAGTCATCGACATATGACCTTTTTCGCCGTGTATACATGGAAAGTTTGCATCCGGTGTAAATCCGCAGGACAACTCCTCTGCCACTTCATTATAATGCTCCATGCATTTTGAACCGGTCTCCTCATTGCAGCCCATGATAAGACGAACTCTTTTATTTAATTTTACACCGGAATCACGAAGCAGCTTCATCGCATAAAGGGCTTCTAAAACAGGACCTTTATCGTCTGTTGTTCCGCGTCCATATACGTGGTCGCCCTCTCTGGTCAGTTTGAATGGATCATAAGTCCAGTCACCACCGACCGGCACGATATCTAAATGTCCGGCGATACCAACGATTTCTTCTCCCTCGCCCATCTCTGCATAACCACAGTAATTATCCAGATTCACCGTTTTAAATCCTAATTCTTCTGCGATCTTAAGTCCCACTTCAAGAGCCTTCGCCGGACCTGCACCAAATGGTTTTCCTTTCTCCGGTGTTCCAAGCTGTGAATCGATTTCAACCAGTCTTCCTAAATTTGTCAGCATTTCCTCTGATAATGCATGGATTTCTTCTTTCATATTCATTTCGTTATATCTCTCTTTCTTTTTTTATCAGTATTTTCTTTTTTCAATTATCAATTATTCTATACCAAAATCTGTCGCAAATACACCCTCCGGTGTTATTCTCTACTATGTTTACGCATTCAAGTAGGCTTGGATTTTCTCTGGTGTGTCAAGTCTCAATGCCATAATCGTTCCATAAATCATATAATCAATTACATCTTTGGTAATCGCTTCTTCAAACTTTTCCTTCATGCTTTCCGGATATTGATGTACCAGAAAATGCACCCGGTAATTATCATCTTTTCTTGAAATAAAAGCACTGATATATAAGCCATTGATAGCCGCGGTCAGCACTTCATCATCCGTGAGTTTTACATCCAGTTGATAAGCTTTGGATGTCAGGTAAAAATCCTCTCCACGCTTTTTAATCTGTTTGTCTGTAATCTCTCCGATAGAAAAATTATCCATATGTGCTGCGATCGCAAGAAGAAAATCTGTATCTAACTTCTTTTCATATACATAGTTTAATATATCTTTTGGTGTGTACTGCATGTTTTTTCTCCCTGCTGTTACTTTAAGTCATCCTCTGTATAGTATGTTCCTGCATTTCTGCATTAATCTCTGCAATCTCACGCTTTCCGTTGATATAGTCTGCGTAGATGTCCCAAAGATCCATGTCATAGTATATCATACTTTTCCACCTTCATTCAATAATGTGTAATCCTTTCTCATTTAGCTCATATATTTTATCACACACCTCATTGATATACTTCCTGTCATGGGAAATACTAATAACAGCGCCCGGAAATTCCCGAAGCATCTTCCTTATCACAGGTCCTGATAATGGCGAGAAATTTCTTGTCGGCTCATCTAAAATAAGTACATTTGCCCCACTTAAGCTTAAATTCAAAAGAAGCACCTTCGCTTTCTGCCCTCCGGATAATTCCCTTATTGGGTGCTCCATTTCATCTGTCGTGTATTTCAACGAGCCGAGATATGTCCGGATTCTCGTTCTTTCCTCTTTCTCTCCGGATTTATCCAAAAAATCAACAGGTGTCACATCCAGATCCAGCATGTCCTCATAATTCTGTGGCATGTATGCTGCTTTTATATCTGTCCGTTTCCTTAATTCATCCGCTATCTTTTGCAAAAGCGTTGTTTTTCCTGCGCCGTTCTTTCCAACAATGCACACTTTCTCTGAACCTTTTAGTTTGAGTGCAATATTTTCCGCTAAAACTCTCTTTTCATCCGGAGTAACTAATTTTGAAAGTTCGAACTCGATCACTGTTTTTCCAGCAGGGATATATGAATCCTGATCTCCTAACCTGAAAAAAATAGCTTCTTCCTGTTCCGGCATTTCTGTCATTTTTTCATCTTCTTTTTCAAATCTTCGTCCCATAGCCTTTACTGTATGCATCTTATCTTTCAGATTTTTTGCTACAGACGGTGCCTGTCTGGAACAGTTTTGCAGCGCATTTTGTACACTCTGTTCCACTCTCTGATACTTTTCATCGCGGAGCTTCTTCTCTCTCCTGTCACTTAGCGCCTGCTGTTTCTGGTTCTCAAATTTCCGGTATCTTTCTTCCATATATTTTTGATACGGAAATTTTGAAACGGTATATCTTGTCTTCGTTTTCCGCATAATCTGTTCTAAATGAATCACCACATTCACCGTATGCTCGATCAGAGTTTCATCATGGGAGATAAAAAGAACGATATGCTCCCATTCATTTATGATATTTTCGAGTAATTCAAGGGTTGCAATGTCGATATCATTGGAAGGTTCGTCTAACAGCAGTACCGTCACATCCTCGATCAAAAGCCTCATAAGCTGAACTTTTACCTTTTCTCCACCTGAAAGACATCCCATTTTCTGTTCACTGTAAAAAATATCATTTGTCATTCCGAACTTTCCTGCAATTGCAGATAACTCTTTCGGTGTTTTATTCCAAAATACTTCTTCTTCCGAAAAATACTCATAGATGCTTTTTTCCTTATTTTCGTCGGACATTTGCTGTGGAAGATATCCCAGTTTTTCCTGCCCAATGATTCTTTCCCCCTGAGCCTCCATATAATTTTCTACAAGCGCCGGATCATAGATCCATTTCATTAAAGTTGATTTTCCATTGCCTTCCTCGCCAATAATCACTGCTTTGTCTCCAGCGTTTAATACCAGATTGAAGTTATCCAGTATGATTTTTAAATCTTTTTTATGTGTTAAATTTAGCTTTTTAATCTGTAACATAAATACCTCCACAATTTCCTGTAACGCAAAAACGAGCCTATTTTGCATACACAAAATAGACTCGCCAAATAAACCTTTTATTTTGGGAAGTACAAAGAGTTCCTTGCGGCTCTTCGCGCGTTTCACTACAAACATAGTAAAACAATTTTAAAAAAAGGAATGATATCTGCGATAATCTGACTTAAGTGTACACAAAAGAGCCTGCTTCACGCAAGTTTCTTAAAATATGTGCTTTACTTAAACAAAATTATCTATTAATCATTCCTTCACCTTTCACTTTACGTGCCTTTCTTTATCTTCGTTCATACTAACATATTCATCCACGGAAATCAATATGCTGTCCGTTTGCATTACTTACTATTTTTTATATCGGATCAGAATAGGAAAATTTGATACGGTGATGTCATCATTTCATTTGTATCACATCTGGGACTCAACTTTATGTTAAACTGATTCGCCATTTGCGTTATTGTACTGCCAAAAGGAGACGTTATAATTTATGATATCTGCTACCAACAAGGAGTGAAAAATGAATACCTATATTTATAAAACTAAAAAATACATTATAGCTCAGATTTTATTTGACTTGGCAGGCGTTAGTTGTCTGGCACTTTCTCCGTTACTTCAACAATGGCTGTTTGATTACGGATTAGAAAGTTCTTTCAAAATGATCCTGCTGATCATTTTGGCATATGGTTCTTTACTGCTTTTTTATACGTTATCACAGTATTTTTGCATGATTTTTGCTTTTAAAGGCGGTATACAATTTGAGAATTTACTAAAAAAAGAGTTTTTATCTTCGGTCTTTCACATGGACTCATCAACATTTTATAAACATTCTATCGGTGAATATATATCCTTACAGGGAAATGATATTACTGCGTTAGAGCAGGATTACCTTGAGCCGATCATCAGCATTATACGTTGCATCAACATGATTATTGTGTATGGTATCGTTTTATTTTTTGGAGTTGACTGGAGAATTGCACTCATGATTATTGTTACGTCCATATTTGCAATTCTGATTCCTAAATTAATCGGGAAAACGCTGACGGATGCAAGAAATGTATATCAGGAACAAATGGCAGTATATGTGACTGTCATTACAGATTTATTAGAAGGTTTTCATATCATTAACCGGGTTACACTGGAAAAAATACTTGATAAACATGAAAAAGTTTTAAATGAAACAGCAGAAAAGCGGTATTTATATGGCAAAAAAAAGAGTATGGTGTTAGGAGTAAGTGAATTAACCACTAAAATTGTGAAAATATTCACTTTTGGACTGGTTGCCATTCTTTTTTATAAAAAAGAAATTACCGTTGGAACAGGAGTCGCCACACTTAGTTATGTGTCTTCTTTTATAGAACCGATTGACAGTGTCCTTTATAATATTACTACCATACAATCCATGAAGGATGTTAAGAAAAAAGTATTATCGTATCATCAAAATAATCAGCCTTACACTCTGCCACAAAAGAATGTATTTGACTCAAACATATCTCTGGAAAACGTAACCTTTAAAAGAGGAAATTTTGTACTGGAAAATGTGAATTTAACAATAAAAAAGGGATTAAAATATGCAGTTATAGGACAAAGCGGTGCCGGAAAATCAACATTTTTTAAGCTCATCATGGGATATGAAAAAATGAATTTCGGAAATATAACAATTGATAATGAAAACCTAAGAGACTTTGATACATCTGAATTAATATCATATACTGACCAGAATGAGCATATTTACAAGGCTGGAATAGAAGATAATGTAACTGTTTTTCATTCTTATAATATGGAAAAGATGCGTAGCATGAAAAAAAATATCCCGTCGGAATTTTTTGAAGAAATATTAAACAGAAATGGAAATGATTGCCAGTGTTTTAGCGGTGGCGAAAAACAGGCAATCGCGTTTTTACGCATGCTGGTAAAAAATGCAGAAGTGATTCTTCTGGATGAGCCATTTTCGGCTATGGATGCAAAAACGAAATCGGCAGTAGAACATTACTTGTTTACAGGCGAAGAACTGAAAGGAAAAACAATTTTAGTTATTACACATGATACAAGTGAAGAAAGCCTTTCACAGTATGATAGAATCATACATATTGAAGATACAGGAATTTATATGGAATAAATTATCATTGTTTAAAAAATCAAATTCACTATACTCCAGAATATCAGCAAAAACCTAACTTTTTATTCTGGGATTGTATATCAAATATATAAATACGATTGGAGGAAATAACTATGAATCTAGGAAACAAAATAAAACAATTACGCTTGAAAGCAGGCGTTACGCAGGAAGCTTTGGCAAACAATCTTGGCGTAAGCTGCCAGTCCGTATCAAAATGGGAAAACAATGTATGTGCGCCTGACATTTCATTATTGCCAGCGCTGTCCGAATTTTTCGGAGTAACCATTGATGAGCTCTTTGGGCTTTCCACCGAACAGAAACTGACAAGAATTGAACATATGTTAGAATTTGAGTCTGAATTAAGTGACTACCAATATCATGATTCCGAAAAGTTATTACTGAATCTGCTGCCTGACTACGACAAAAATAATCCCGACAAACAAAACGGCCGCATTGAATCCCTGCTTGCGCATTTATATCATCACAAATTAATGAGCGAAGGCGTAAAGGTAAGTGAATACGCAAGAAAAGCCATTTTACTGCATCCAGATATAAAAGAGGATCAGTGGTTACTGCAGGACAGTGAATATGCCGTTATCTGCGATTGGAACTGCGCAAATCATAACAAAACAATCTCTTTCTACAAAGAAGTGATCAAAAAACATCCAGAGCTTCCAAGAAACTACTTATACCTGCTGGATAACTTATTAGCAGATCACCGAGTAACAGAAGCCAGAGAATACTTTAAAATATATTCCCGGCTTGAATCTGCCAATGACCTGAATAAAACCATTTATCCAATCCGTATTGCGCTTGCAGAATTCAAGTATGACGATGCCATAAAACAAATGGATGAAATTGAAAAATCACATGCCAAAGACGCTGACTTTTTGTTCGATCTGGCTGGAATCCATGCACAGCTCTGTCATTACGAAAAAGCAATCGAATTGTATGAACAATCATATGAATTAGATGCAAAACCCAGATTTTATGATGCACTCTGGGGCGTTGCCACGATTTATGAGATTCAGGGCAATTTAAAAGAAGCCCTTCACACATGGGAACGTATCACTGAAAATCTGACCGAGGAATGGGGATACACCGAAGGCGATCCGATTGATAAAGTCAACCTCCAGAAGCAGCGACTTAGAGATATGATGCAGTAAATTGAAAAGGCTGCAAGGCTTGTAAAATCCAGCCTGCAGTCTTTTTTATTCCCCAAGCACAACCTTGCAGTCTTTTTTGTAACAGGCAATGCCATATTTTAGGTTCTGTTGTCCGGCACTTCCACAAGAATGTCGCTGTAGCCTGTTCCGGACTCT